>Ga0182742_1000055_pt1 | contig 236871 bp, 182 predicted proteins | sample eDN5th37CBELigMG_FD_128880 | JGI IMG/M metagenome (GOLD analysis project Ga0182742, IMG submission 128880) | Enriched Miracle-Growth compost microbial communities from Emeryville, California, USA - eDNA 5th pass 37_C BE-Lig MG (version 2)... ... | reverse complement strand
AGCGGCGCGGGCTGGGACACTGTGGGCTCAGGCGGCGGAGCGGGACGCGCGGGAGGTGGCGGTGGTGCTGCGGGCGGTGCGGTTGCGGGTGCATCAGCCATACGTGCCTCGAAGTTATGGAAGTTGTCGGCGATACCGGCGCGGAGTATGCCCCCCGGCGTGCGACGAGCCTGCGCCGAGAAGACGGCATGACCGACGGGAGGCGATGGGCCGAAGTGCGGACGAGCCGGGCATGCCCGTACCCGGCGAGCGGCGTCACGATCAAAGCCGCCGTAACGACCCGAAGCGCTGGACGAAGACGGACGCCGCGCAAGGAACTTCGAGGCGTGTTTCCCCGGCGCGAGGCACAGCGCCAGGCAGCCGCAGCGGCGCCGGATGCACGGGACCCATGCATCCAGCGCCACGCACGCGAAATCAGAGCTTCGCGGCAGCGGCCTCGTAGTTTGCGAGACGGTTGAGGAAGTTGTCCGTGAAGTCCGGACGGCGATTGCGGAAGTCCACGTAGTACGCGTGCTCCCACACGTCCAGCACGAGCAGCACCTTGCCTTCGCCGGTCGCGATCGGGGTGCCAGCGTTGGGGGTCTTCGTGATCTTCAGCCGGCCGTCGTTCCCGAGCACGAGCCACGCCCAGCCCGAACCGAACTGGCCGAGCGCCGCCGCCTTGAAGGTTTCCTTGAACTTGTCGACGCTGCCGAAATCCTCGACGAGCTTCTTCTCAAGTTTGCCCGGGACTGCGCCGCCCTCGGGCGACAGCGACTCCCAGAATACGCTGTGATTCCAGTGCTGGCCGGCGTTGTTGAACACGGGCGTCAGGTCTTCCTTGCCATGGCTGAGCTTGATCAGCTCTTCGAGCGACTTGCCCTTCAGGGCCTCGTTCTTTTCGACAAGGCCGTTAAGCGCCGTCACATACGCGTTGTGATGCTTGCCATGATGCAGCTCCAGCGTCTCGCGGCACATGCCGCGGGCGGCCAGGGCGTCCAGGGAAAAGGGAAGCGGGGGCAGAACGAAACTCACCGGTGAACCTCCTCGAACGAAAAACGGCACATTCTCGCGGTTCTGTGAGCCGCAAGCGACCCCGCATTCAGCGCTTCCCGGTACCGGCTGTCTATCCTCTGGACGTGGGATTGCTCCGGGCCCCGCGACTCGTTCCGGCCAGCGCGCGATCGGCGATACTGCGGGCTCAGCCTCACCTCACGCTGAGCAGTCGCCAATGAAACACCCGCGCGCAACGCTGATGGCGCTCTCCATCATGAGCATGCCGATCGCACTGACGCTTCCCGCGTCCTCCGCCCTCGCCCAGGCCGCGACCGGCGATACAACCGCCGCCCGGCTGCAGCGGCTGGAGGCCCGCGAGCAGATCCTGGAGCTCATGACCGCTTACGGTGCAACGCTCGACAGCCGTGACTTCGCGGCCTTCGGGCGGCTCTTCGCGGAGGACGCCACGTACGTGAGCGGCGGCACGCCCACGAAAGGCCGCGCGGCGATCCAGTCCATGCTGGAGAAGATCATCACCAGCAATCCTTCGAACCTGCCGCCGCCGAATTTCCACCTGTACTTCAATCCCTCGATCCACGTCGACGGGGACCGCGCGACCGCGCAGAGCCGAGGCGCTTATGTCGCGCCCGATCCGACCACGAAAACGGCGCAGATGGTGTTCTTCGTGACGTACGAGGACACCCTGGTCCGCCGCGACGGACGGTGGCTTTTCCAGCAGCGCGTGGTGAAGGGCGGGATCCCTCCCGCGCCAGCGAAATAGGTCAGATCACCTTTCCGGGATTCAGGATCCCGTTCGGATCCATCGCCTGCTTGATCGCGCGCATGAGCGCGAGCTCCGCGGGGCTGCGCGAATAGTGGAGAAATTCGCGCTTGAGCGAGCCGATGCCGTGCTCGGCGGAAATCGAACCCGACCGGCGCGCGACTATTCCGTATACGGCGTCTTCGATCTCGAGCGCCGGCACCGAGTGTCCGTTCATCCTCACCGACGCATGCAGGTTTCCATCCGCAACGTGCCCGAAGTACACGGTCTTGAGCTGCGGCCAGCGTGAGGCGAGCTCGGCATCGATCTCGCCCATCAGCGCGGCGATCTCGCCCGTCGGGACGCTGACGTCGAAACCGAGCTGCGGCCAGTGCGGCGTGCGCTGCCATTCGCCCGGCGAATCCCGCACGGCCCACAACTCCGTCGCTTCGCGGCCGGATTTCGCGATGATGGCGTCCTTCACGACGCCCGCCTCCAGCGCTTCGCCGATGACGGTTTCGTACCGCTCCTGATCCTTTTCCGGGTCCTGCCCCATCGTCTCGATGAGCACATAGGCCCCTGCCCCGATCGGCAGCGGCGGCGTGCGGCCGAGGCCGACGGTGCCGAGCCGATAGAAGTCCGGCCACATGACTTCGAACGCGGTGAGCTGCGCACCGAACCCGAGCCGCGCGCGCCTCAGCAGTTCGAGGATTCCCGCGTAGTCGTCCAGCGCGCAGATGCCCGTGGAAACGCTGCGCGGCTTCGGGAAAAGCCGCAGCACCACTCCCGTGATGACCCCCAGCGTTCCTTCAGACCCGATGAACAGCTGCCGCAGGTCGTACCCCGTGTTGTTCTTGATGACCTTGCTAAGCGAATTGATCACGGTGCCGTCGGCCAGCACCGCCTCGACTCCGAGCACGAGGTCCCGCGCCATGCCGAAGCGCAAAACCCGATTGCCGCCGGCATTGGTCGACACGTTGCCGCCGATCTGGCACGACCCGCGCCCGCCGAGGTCCAGCGGGAAGAACAGGTCCGCCGCGTCCGCGGCTTTCTGCACGGTCTCCATCACGACGCCCGCCTCCACGGTGATGGTGCCCGCGTTGACGTCGAGATCCCTGATCGCCCGCATGCGCTCCAGCGAAAGCACGACGCACGGCCCGAGCGGCACGCCGCCGCCGGCGAGGCCGGTCATTCCGCCCTGCGGCTGAACGGCGATGCGCCGCTCGTTGCAGTACTTCAGGATGGCGGAGACCTGCTGGGTATCGCGCGGATAGGCCAGCGCCAGGATCCGGGCGTTCGGGTTTGCCGGAACCCCGAAATCATGCGAGTGGCGCTCGAGGTTCTGCGCGGCCGGATCGAGGATGACATCGGCGCCCACCTGCTGCGCCAGCCCGGAAAACACATCGTTCTGCAAAGTCGTACCCCTCTCAACATCCGGGCCCCGGCTCTTTCAGCCACCCCCCGGCGCCCCCCGCGCGCGAGCATATCCGGTTTTGCCGGCGCCCTGCTGAGCGCCCGGAAACGGCGTCCATGCCGCTGCCGTGGATCTCAAAATTCGTCGCCGGAACGCCGGGGCGTGCCGCCGTTCGAGCCGCTGCCGCCGCGCCTCGGCGCGGCCCGTCCGCGATTCGGCGCATTCCGGACCGGCGCGTCCGGCAGGGATTAGACTCACGCCCCGGTCAAGCGGGCGGACGTATGTCGACTACACGCGCGGTCAGCTACAAGCACCTGGCGTTCCTCATCGCGTGCATCTGGTTCGGCATGGTCGTGTCCATGCTCCTGCGGATCGTCTCGGGCCTGCTCACCGAGCGGGACTACACGCCCGCCTTCTTCGGCCCCATCAGTTTCCTGACGCTCAACTTCCTCCTGCCCTGGCTCCTGTTCGCGCCGCTGGTCGCCGCGCTGGCGAGGCGCCTGCCCATCCGCCCCGAGCAATGGCTGTGGCCTCTCTGCGCCAACATCCTCCTGTTCATGGGGATCATGGTCGTGCACAGCCTGGCCATCGCTTACCGGTATCACTACTTCGGGGACCCGACCGGGCCGATGGCGAACTACGCCCCGTGGCAGCACAGCGGCCATTTCCTGTTCGGCGACAACCTGTTCCTGTTTGAGATCATCACGTACTCGGTGCTGGCGGCGAACCTGAACATGGGGAATTTCCACCAGATCGTGCGCCAGCAGGAGCTCGACGCCGCTCATCTGCGCCAGACGCTCGCGGAGCTGCGGCTTCAGACGCTGCGAATGCAGATCAACCCTCACTTCCTCTTCAACTCGCTGAATGCCGTGACGGTGCTCATTCAAAAGAACGAGCCCGGGCGGGCGGTGGAAACGATCAACCGGATCGCCAGCTTCTTCCGCCGCACGCTGGAAGGCACGAGCGATCAATGGGTGCCGCTCGCGCGCGAGCTCGAAATGATCAACGAGTACCTCGGCATCGCGAAGGTGCGTTTCGGCGAGCGACTGCGAATCGTCGAGGAATGCGAGCACGATGCGAAATCGGTGCAGGTTCCGGCGATGCTGCTCCAGCCCCTGATCGAGAATGCGGTGATTCACGGGATCTCGGAGAAGCCCGGTCCCTGCTCGCTCACCGTCCGCTGCCGCCGCCTGCAGGATCGCTTGTCGATCGAGATAAACGATGACGGCGCGGGTTGCATGCATGGCGACCCGCGCTTCAAGGAAGGCACAGGCCTCTCAAACGTGCGCCTGAGATTGCAGCAGCTCTACGGCGACGATCACACCTTCACGCTCGACAGCCGGCCGGGCCTCGGAACGCGCGTAACCATCGTTGTTCCCGTCGCGCTCCGCCGCGAGCAGCAGCAGGCCGTCGCCGCCGTATGACCCTGCGCGTAGCGATTGTCGACGACGAGCCCCTCGCCCGCGACGGGATCGCGCTCCACCTTCGCTCGGAGCCGGATATCGAAATCGTCGCCATGTGCGCGGACGGGGCCGAGGCGGTGGACGCGATCCGTGATCTCTCGCCGGACCTCGTGTTCCTCGACGTGCGGATGCCGGGACTCTCCGGCTTCGACGTCATCCAGGAAATCGGCGTCGATCGCATGCCGGCCGTCATCTTCCTGACAGCGTACGAGCAGCACGCCCTCGAGGCGTTCCGCGTGCACGCCGTCGATTACCTCCTGAAGCCACTCGACAAGCAGAAGCTCACGGAGGCGCTCACGCGCGCGCGGCGGGACTTCGCTCAGCGTGCCCTGCTCCGTCGCACGTCGGAGCTCGCCTCGCTGCTCGATCAGCTGAATGCGGCCGGCCTTCAGAACGGCAACCGAACCGGCCGCATCCTGGTGCGGGCGGGCGGCAACGTTCACATCGTCAAACCGGAGGAGATCGCGTGGGTCGAGGCGGACGGCGATTACGTCACCCTCCACACGGGCGAGAAGCAGTTCCTTTTGCGCGAATCCCTGCGGAATATGGAGAACCGCCTCGGTCCACACGGATTTCGCCAGATCCATCGTTCGTGCCTGGTCAGCGTGCGGCGTATTCGCGAGCTCGTCGCGAACGACAGCGGCGACTACCAGGCCGTGCTCGACAACGGCACGCGGCTGAAGGTCGGTCGTCGATACAAGGACGCCCTGTTCGCCGCGCTGGACGCCCAATCCTGACGCCATTCGCCGTGCGCGGCCGCCGTTAGCCGTCGTTGTCCCGCCGTTCACCGCAAACCCCAGCGCGACCGTCCCCGCCACGCTAGCGTCCCCTCCCGCCGAACAGACCCGGCGGGACTTCAACGATGGACATCTCGAGGCACCTGGACCCGGCGAACAAGGGTCCCTGGCGTAAGAAGAAGTGGCTCGTTCCAGCCGGCCTCCTCGCCGTGCTCGTCTCGCTGGCTGCATGGACCGCCACGCTGGATTCGGCCCTCCCGCAGGCGAAATCCGAATCGCTCTACATCGATACGGTCCGGCGCGGGGAGCTGCTCGTCGAGGTGCGCGCGCCCGGAAATCTCGTGCCCATCGACAAGAAGTGGCTTTCGAGCCGGTCCCAGGCGCTCGTCAAACGTCGTCATCTGCTTTCAGGCGCGGTGGTCGCGCCCGATACCGTCATCGTCGAGCTGGAAAACCCGGAGCTGATGAACGAGCTCAACGATGCGGAGCTCGCGTTGCGCGTGTCCACCGCCGAGCTGTTTCAGCTGAAGGAGCAACTCGCCAACGATCTTCTCGTCGCGAAATCCCGGTTCGGGACGACGACCTCGGAGCTCAAGCGGGCCCTTCTCGACCTGGAGGCTTACCGCAAGCTTGCGGAGACGGGAATCATGTCGCGGCTTGAGTTCCAGCGAGCCGAGCTGGCAGCCGAGCAGCTGCAGGCCCGCTACGACATCGACAAGCAGTACTACGACACGCTTCCCAGGCTGAACGAGGCGAAACTCAACGCAAAATTGGCGCAGCACGCGCAGGCGACCGAGAAAGTAGCCCTGGCTCGCGACCTCGTCGCCAACCTGCGTATGACCGCCGGCATCGACGGTGTACTTCAAAACGTCGAAGTGGAAGAAGGCCAGCGCGTTTCCGTCGGCACGATCATCGCGAGCGTGTCCCGGCTGGACGCGCTGAAAGCCGAGCTCCGCGTCGAGGAAGGCCAGGCGCGGGAAATCGCGGTGGGTCAGGCGGCGGTTCTCGAGGTTAACGGCGCGCCCGTGCGCGGGAGAGTGAGTCGCATCAATGCCGCCGTCCAGAGCGGCACGCTCACGGTGGACGTCATACCCGAAGAGCCGCTGCCGCCGGGCGCGCGCCCGGACCTGCGAGTCGAAGGCACCATCCGCATCGACAGCCTTTCGAACGTGCTGTTCGTCGGCAAGCCCGTTCAGCTCGGGAGAACGGCGGAGACGAGCGTGTTCGTCGTCGACGGCAAGGTCGCCAGGCGAAGGCAGATCCAGCTCGGCAAGCGATCCGCCGCGAGCGTGCAGGTGCTCTCGGGCCTGCGCGAAGGCGAGAAAGTCATCCTGTCGGACGTCTCCGCCTGGTCCCAGGCGGACGCGCTCGAAATTCTCTGAAACGGTGAGGAGCCGCCCGAATGAAGGAAACCGGCAAACCGCTGCTGGCGCTCGAAGGCATCGGCAAGACGTTCTACACCGACAAGGTGCAGACCCATGCGCTGCTCGACATCGATCTGCGCATCTACGAGGGCGAGTTCGTCACGATCGCGGGACCCTCCGGCTGCGGCAAATCGACGCTGCTCTCCATCCTCGGATTGCTGGATTCGCCGACCACCGGCCGGTACACGATCAACCAGGTCGCGGTCGAGAAGCTCGATCACGCCGCCCTCGCCCGCATCCGGAACGCCGAGATCGGCTTCGTCTTCCAGGACTTCAACCTGATCGGCGACATGACGGTGTTCGAGAACGTCGAGCTGCCCCTCACCCATCGGGACATGTCCCGCCAGGACCGGCACCGCCGCGTCATGGAGTGCCTTGAGCGCGTGGGGATGACGGCGCGTGCGGAACACTATCCAGCTCAGTTGTCGGGAGGCCAACAGCAGCGAGTCGCGGTGGCCCGCTCCGTAGTCGGAAAGCCCTCTGTCCTGCTTGCCGACGAGCCGACAGGCAACCTGGACTCAGCGAACGGCGATGCCGTGATGAAGCTGCTCGCGGACCTGAACAAGAACCAGAACGTCACGATCTGCATGGTCACGCACGACGCGCGATATGCGACGGCCGCGGACCGCACGGTGCGCCTGTTCGACGGAAAGATCGTTGCCGACGAACGGCAGCTCGCAGTGGCGTAGCAGAGGTCATCCCATGAAGGCGCTCCTCCGCGATATCGCGTATGCCTGCCGGAGAATCCTGCGGCAGCCGGGCCCGGCTCTCGTCATCATTGGAACGCTCGCCGTTGCCATCGGCATCAACACAGCCGTTTTCTCGGCATTCAACAGCGTCGTGATGAAGAAACTGCCCTACGACAGCGACGGAAGCCTTGTCGTGCTGAGGCAGCATCAGCAGCTGAGAGGCACCGATGTGCCTTTCTCGCCGCAGGAAGTGACCGATTACCGGCAGCAGCTCCGGAACGTGCGCGACATCGTGGAGTACCACACGATGTCCTTCACGGTGCTCGGCGAAGAGCGCGCCACGCGAGTCTCGGTCGGCGTGGTCTCGAACAACTTCTTCTCGGTCCTCGGCATCCAGCCGGCAATCGGCAGGGCCTTCACGCCGGACGACGAGATCGCTGGCGCGGAGCCCGTCGTGATCCTCAGCCACGATTTCTGGATGCGGCAGTTCGGCGGAGAGCGCAACGTCACGGACCGATTCCTGAGCATGAATGACAGGACGCATCGCGTGATCGGCGTCCTCCCGCCATACGTGCAGTTCCCGGACCGGAACGACATGTACATGCCGACGATCGGGTGCCCTTTCCGTTCGAGCGAACAGGTCGTCGGCTCGCGCAACGCTCGGATGGTCAGCGTGATCGGCCGGCTTGCGACAGACGCATCTCTGGCGAGCGCGGCGACGGAGGTTTCGAACATCGCGGCGAGGATGCATGCGACGCATCCGCAGAGTTACCCGTCGGAGGCCGGGTTCTTCACTTCCCTCTCCTCCGTGCACGAAGAAACTTCGCGTCAGGCGAGGCCGACATTCCTCATTCTTTTCGGCGCGACGCTTCTCGTGCTGCTGCTCGCCTGCGCGAACGTCGCCAACCTGCTCGTCACGCAGCAACTGCAGAGGCGGAAAGAGCTCACGGTGCGCGTGGCCGTCGGGTCCGGTCGTAGCCGCATCGTCAGGATGCTCGTGACCGAAAGCGTGCTGCTCACGCTGATCAGCGGAGCAATCGGGCTCGTGCTCGCCTACGCCGCGCTGGGGCAGCTCACGCAGCTGGCCGCGCGCTTCTCGCAGCGGGCGTCGGAAATCTCGATCGACGGGAGCGTCCTCGCTTTCGCGTTCGGCATCTCGATCCTCACCGGCATTGGCGTGGGGCTCCTGCCGGCGCTCTCAAGAAGCAGCATCGTCACTGCCCTGAGGGAAAGCAGCGACAAATCCACGGCACCGGAACACAAGCAGAACCTGCGCAAGATCCTGGTGGCGAGCCAGATCGCGATCACGTTCGTGCTGCTCGTGTGCACGGGGCTCATGGCCCGGAGCATCTACAAGCTGCAGGAGCGCGATCTGGGTTTCGATCCGGAGGGCGTGATGGTGGCGCACATCGAGCTGAACTGGAGCAAGTACCAGACGCCGGAGCTGCAGCGTGATTTCCTCCGACGCGTGGAGCGCGAGATCGGCGCGCTTCCGGACGTCGGCGCCGTGGCGGTCGCGTCCACCTACCCGCTCGACGGCGCAGCCGAGACGAACCCGAACGATCGCATAGACCTCATGATCCGGGGCGCAGATGACGGTGGCACTCGGAGCGCCGTGCTCCGCCGTACTACGCCATCGTACTTCCCGACGCTGCGCGTGCCGGTGCTGGAGGGACGCGGCTTCACCGAGGCCGACGACGATCGCTCGGAAGGCGTCGTGCTCGTGAACGAACGAATGGCGACGGCGTATTGGCCCGGCGGCAACGCGATCGGGCAGTACGTCTCCGCGGACAGGGGCAACAACTGGTACAGGGTGATTGGTGTCGTCGGAAACGAGCGGCGCTACAACCTCGCGGAGGATGTGAAGCCGCAGGTCTACGTGCCGTTCCTGCAGGCCCCCTCGGGGATGCTGAACGTGCTCATCAGAAAGTCCGGACCCGGCGGAACGCTGGATCGGCAGATCGGGGAGGTCGTGCATCAGCTCGATCCCGAGCAGGCGGTCGACAGCGTCCGGTCACTGGAGCAACTGCTTGAGAACGCGATCTCCTCTCCTCGCGTCGTTGCCGTCCTCCTCGGCGTGTTCGGGGCGGCGGCACTCGTGATCACGCTTGCCGGCATCGCTGGTCTCGTCGCCTACTCTGTCAGCCTGCGTACGCGTGAAATCGGCATTCGCGTGGCTCTCGGCGCGCAACGCCGTGAAGTCGTTTGGATGGTGTTGAAGCAGGCCGTCGTGCTGACCGTCGCGGGACTGGCTTTCGGCCTGATCGCCTCCTTCATCGCGGGGAACCTGCTTGCCGCGAATCTGTATCAGGTGGGCAGCTACGATCTGGTGACGATCGGAACGGTAACCGCTCTTGTCGTCATCGCGGCGATGGTTGCCGCAGGCTTGCCGGCTCGCAGGGCAAGCGCGGTGAACCCGCAGGTCGCCATCAGGAGGCTGTAGACGGGCCCTCGGGCTTCTTGCGCATCTTCTCGATCAATCGCTGCGTGAGCGTTCGCCGCTCCGGAGCGAAGAGATCGACACAGGCGCTGAGATACGGGCTCAACTGGCGCTTCGCGTAGGTGAGATAGCCCACCTCGCGAAGCTCGTTGAGCGTTTGCGTGTAGTGCTCGAGGACCGCCGTGGACACGAGCTTGCCGGCGTGAGTTGCGCCGACTCGAGCCGAAGCGGAGAGCCAGCGCGCCTTCTCCGGCAGAGCACGCACAGCCGAAACCGCCATCACGGACGACGTCTCGAAAACCGAACGCCCTTGCCTCGTGGACTCTGACTTGATCGCTTCCCACTGGTTGTCGATGGCGGCAGGCGACGGAAGCTCTCCGGGCTTCATGCTGCGCGCGTGCGCGCGAATCGCCTCCCAGTCCCTGCGGAGTCCCGCGACATCGAGCGGCGGGGTGTTGAACGTTTCCGCCAGTTGCGAGGACGTTTTCTCGAGTCCGTCCAGAAGCTGGTCCACGCTGTCGAAGCGGGCGCCCTTTTCCAGGAGTCCCTGCGCCTTCAGAGCTTCCGAAATCTCCGGGATGAGCCGCCGTCCCAGCCCGCTGAGATCGGCCATCGCCGCGAGCACCCAGACGGGAGAAACACGGAACGCCACGATCCCGAGCAACTCGATTGCGTTGCCCGCGCCGCGCCGGACGAAGAAATCCCCGGGCTGAGGTTGTTCCGCGGGATAGACACCTTTCGTTCCGCCCACCTGCTCGATGACGAAGCGCAGCGTCGTGTCCACCAGACTCTGATACAGCTGACTGCGGCGAACGGCCCGCGGCAGCACGACTTCACCCACCTCACGCAGCACACCGGCGCTGAGGCCCAACGCCGATCGAACGACGCGTTCCGGGATCGTGATCAAATACGTCCTTGCATCCATGGCCGGAAGTGTACGGCCACGGACCAGCGCGAAGCAGCCCCGGCTGCGCCCGGACCCCCTTTCCGGCGGATGAAGCCCTCGTCAGCGGGCGTCAGTACACCAGCTGCGCGAGGGCGTCCCTTTCATGGTCGAAGCCCGCGGCGCCGAGATACTCGATGACTGCCGGTGCGAACTGGGAGGCCAGAGGTTGCCCCATCCCGAGCTGCGCGAGCGACTCCTCGTAGTCGTCCAGGTCGTCGAGCGGCTTCGTCACGATCCCGCGCAACTTCACCTCCTGCATGATGCGGTCGGCATTCGGGATCCGCGCGGCGAGATCGTCGAACTGCGTTTTGGGCAATTGCTCGCGCGCGAATACGAGCAATGCGCCCAGCGCGCCTCTCACCTGTGCCTCGGACAAGCCGAAGCGTTCCTGCAGGTGGGGAATGATCGTGCGCCCTGGCGGCGCGGCGACTGCGGCGTTGACGATGCAAGACACGAACGCCAACACGCCGCTTCGAAGCACATCCCGTCTGTTCAAGGCTGCTTCTCCTTCGATACGTGGCCCGGGCCGCGACATCAGACGCCCTGACGGCGCCAACGCGCAATGTCCCCTTGGTGCATTCCGCGCCCTCGCAACGGCTTCGTCGCAAGCGGCTTCGACGAGCTTCGGACCTGCCCATAGAGACAGTTCAACGCATGTTCCAACGGTGGGACGCTTCGCGTTCCCCCCGGAGCAAATCGAATCGTCAGCAGCCGCTGGCCGACTCGGAAGGAGGTCGGGATGAACGGTGCGGTCGGTCCTCGTCACCCAGCAAGATCAAAGGCAGCCCATGCGGGCAGCCGCCTGCGCAGGAGTGCCGCAACCGGCGGTACGGAGCCGCCGGAAGGCGCACTCCCCGGGGCCACTCCGAACGAGGAGAGCACGAACGGTCCGTCCGGTGGGACGGCTTCGCCGAACCCTGCGGGCACTGTCGGCGTAAACCCGCCGCAGGGCGCCCACCATCCGGAACCTGTGCCCTTCACACCGGGCGCCTACGTCAACAAACCAGTCGAGGAGAAATCCATGGGCGACACATCGCTTGAAGAGGAAGATCTGGCAAAGCTCGCGCTCGGCCGCAAAGTCCGCAAGCAACGGCTGAGCCGTGCACGCCTCGCGCGCCTCCTGGGCGAAAGGATCGAGGCGGATGATGACGAGGGCGAAGAAGCCCTCGGCGAGGAAAGTGAAGACGAGGAGCGCGAGCTCGTTCGCGCGCTCGTCGGCAGCCGTCTGCTCCGGAAGAAGCGGACGAGAAAGATGCTGCTGGCTCATCTGCTGCGACAACGCGGCGAAGCCGAAGAGGATGAAGACGAGAGTGGAGAAGAAGCCGATGACGGCGGGGAAGAAGTGCAGCTCGTGCGCCTGCTGATCGCGAGCCGCGCGCTACGGAAGCGAAAAGCGCGGCGCCTGATGCTCGCTCACCTGCTGCGTGCGAAAAGCGAATCGGCAGGCGAAGAAGACGAGGCCGAGGATGACACGGGCGAGGACGATGACGATCGCGAGCTCGTGCGACTCATCGCGGGAAGCCGGATCCTCCGGCGCAAACGCGCACGGCGCATGCTGATCACGCATCTGCTTCGCGAACGCGACGAAGAAGCGGCCTGAAGCAGCCGCGCACGGGGAGCGATCCGCGAACCGAGGCCGGTGGGCTCCCCGCCGGCCTCTTCGCGTGTGCCTCTTCGCGTGCGCACCTCCGATCGCCCTGCCCCTTGCCCGACCGTTTGCCCTGCTCGACGGTGCCCTGCCCGGCGGAGCCCTGTTCGACGATCCCTTCTCGATCATGCCCTCTCAACCGAACCTTCTCGACCGCGCCCTCTCGACCGTGCCCTGCTCCACCGGCCCTGCCCCGACGACGTGTCCGCCCTGTGCCGATCCGCCTCCCGCTGCTCGAGCCGGGTCTGCGGGTTGACTACACTCCCCGGGCGCGAAGGGGTTCGCACGTCAGGGGGGATCAGATGAAATTGCGCAGGTTGCGTGTACTTCTGGCGGGCGCAATTGCCGCCGCTGCATCTCTGTCAACCGGCGTGGCACACGCCGAAACCGTGCTGATTACCGGCGCAAATTCCGGCATCGGCCTCGAATTCACCAGGCAGTACGCAGCGAAAGGCTGGACGGTGATCGCCACGCATCGCCGGAAGGACATGCCCAAGACCCTGGCCGAGGTGGTGGCGAAGCACCCGAAGGTGCGAGTCGAAACGCTCGATGTCACGAGCGTCGAGAGCGCGCAGGCGCTCGTCTCAAGGCTCGCGGGCGCCCCGATCGACGTGCTCATCAACAACGCCGGCGTCTACAACGACCGGCGCAAGTGCCCGACCGGGGACGAGAGCTGCCCTGGCGACTGGACGACGCAGGGCTTCGGGAAGATGGACTTCACCCTGCTCGACACGATCATGGACGTGAACATCAAGGGCCCGCTGATCGTCACGCAGGCGCTCTACGAGAACGTGAAGAAAAGCGGCCTGAAGAAGATCGTCGCGATCAGCTCCAGCAACGGCACGCTCACGGGCGAGAACCCGCCGCGCCCCGGCGCCATTTTCTATCGCATGAGCAAGGCGGCGCTGAACCGGTCGATGCAGATCGTCGCGAGCTCCGTGAAGCCGGACGGCGTCACGGTGATCATGTTCAATCCAGGCCCGACGCTCACGGAGCGGCAGTCATACCTCAAGGATTCGCCCGTGATGATCAAAACCGACTTCACCGTCGGCAACATGGTCCGCACGATCGACAAGGTGACGATCGCCGATACAGGCAAGTTCCTGCGGTATGACGGCGAGCCGGAGCCGTGGTAGCCATGAGGACCGGGTCAGCACGAATCGGCCTGGTGGCCGCCATTGTCGTGGTGCTCAGCCTGCCACTCATGTCCTGCGCCAAAGGCGACCAGGGCACATCGCGTTCAAAGGCCGCGGACGAGGCGGCGATCGCCGAGTTCAACAAGCGCTACCTCGGGGCGATCAACGACGGCGACATCGCCACGCTGAGCAGCCTCACGACCGAAGATCACATGATGATCATGCCCGGCCGGCCGCCACTGGTCGGCAAGAAGGCGAACGACGAGGCGAACGGCCGCGTCTTCCAGATGTTCGACATCGACGAGACCTGGACGCCGCAGGAAACCGTCATCGACGGCGATCTCGCCTATCAGCGAGGCACGTTCACGGTCGAGGCGACTCCCAAGGCAGGCGGCGACAAGACGCGCACGACGGGCACCTTCCTGCGCATCTACCGCCGCCAGCCCGACGGCTCCTGGCGCATGACGCGGGACATGTTCAACAGCGACCAGCCACCAGGCACTCGAAATTCCCTGTCCGCGCCTCCCGCGCAGTAAGGCGCAGCCCGGTAACGCACCCAACGGTTCGGAAAACTCCGGCGGCCATGTCGGTTCAGCCGCCGCCCGAACGTCTTTCAGACGGGTGCAGAGGAAATCCGCCATGCAGTCGTCAAGGTATCGCTGGGTAATCGTCGGGATCGGTGGCCTCATGGGCTGCGTCGCCATCGGGGCGATGTTCTCCCTCGCCGTCTTCCTCGGGCCGATCTCGACCGAGACGGGCTGGAACCGGGCGACGATCTCCACGGCGATGACCCTGGACTTCCTGGTCATGGGACTTGCGGGATTCGCCTGGGGCACGGCGAGCGACCGGTTCGGCCCCAGGGTCGTCGTGCTCGCGGGGTCGATCCTGCTCGGCGCCGGCCTCATCGTGGCGAGCCGGGCCACCTCCCCGCTCGCGTTCCAGATCGGATTCGGCGTGCTCGTCGGTATCGCCGCGGGCGCCTTCTTCGCACCGATGATCGCCACCGTGACGTCGTGGTTCGACACGCAACGTGCGCTCGCCGTCTCGCTCGTCTCCGCGGGAATGGGCATGGCGCCCATGACGATCTCGCCGTTCGCGGCCTGGCTCGTCACCCACTACGACTGGCGCACGTCCATGATGATCATCGGGTGCCTCGCCTGGGTGCTCCTGATTCCGGCCGCGCTGTTCGTCCGCGCGGCTCCGCCAGAGGGCAGCGATACACCGACTCACAGCGATACAGGGTCGGCGACAACGCCCGCGAGCCCGACGTCCTCGCACGGCGCGCTCAGCATCGCGAGCGCGCTCCGGACTCCGCAGTTCCTCGTGCTCGGCCTCACCTTCTTCCTGTGCTGCGCGGCTCACTCCGGCCCGATTTTCCACATGGTGAGCTACGCGATGTACTGCGGGCTGCCCACGATGGTGGCCGTGAGCGTCTACAGCGTCGAAGGAGTCGCCGGGCTCGGCGGCCGACTGCTGCTCGGAATCGCGGCCGATCGCCTGGGCGTGAAGCCTGTTCTCGTCACGGGACTTCTCGTGCAGACGGTCGCCATCTGGGCATATCTGCTCGTGAGCACTCAGGGCGAGTTCTATCTGCTCGCAACCGTGTTCGGGATGGCTTACGGCGGAGTGATGCCGCTTTACGCGGTTCTCGCTCGCGAATACTTCGATCAGCGAATCATGGGGTCGGTGTTCGGTGCCGCCACGATGCTCTCGGCGGTGGGCATGGCACTCGGTCCCGTGGTCGGCGGCTGGATCTTCGACACCTTCCACGACTATCGCTGGCTCTTCCTGAGCTCGATGGGCATTGCGCTCGGCGCCGCCGCGATCGCCCTCGCGTTTCCGCCCGTGCGGAAGGCTCATCCGAAAGCGGTCGCCGCGGCGTGAATATAGGCGGCAGCGCCATGACCGGCGCTTGCCGCACGCAATGCCGGGCTATCGCCACGGGCTCCATTTGTCTGACTTCGACCACGTTCTCACGTTGGGCTGGCTGCGGAACCGCTTCCGTCCGCGGGGGCTGCCCCGCCGACGCAGCAGCGCAATCCCCACCACGACCATCAGCACGAACAACAGAAGACCAATTCCTTGACCGATCGACATCGCCACTCCCGCCGCACTTCACTCAACCCGCAGCCGGCCGGAAGCAATAAAGAGTCCGTCGCTAGTCTTCCGCGCCGAGCCCCAGCTCGGCTGCCGTCTGCCCCAGCACCCTCTCGTCCTCCGCGGTGCCGGCTCCTTCATTCTGAATGATCCTCAGAAGCTCGCGCGCTGTCTCGAACTGGGTCACTGCACGGCGTCGATGTTCCTGAGCGGCACGCGCCGGAATGTCCTTGTCGTCCGACATGCGGTGATGGAGCGTGCTCGAGTATAGAAGGTTGTACGCGTAGCTCCGCCGCGCAGAAGCCCTGTCCGCCTGAAGCTCACGGAGTCTTCCGAAAAGCTCGGTGCTGCGCTCCAGCTCCGCTAGCGCCGAAGGAAAGTCGCCGGCCGCTGCGAATGCGCGATGAACCCACAAGTGGCCGACGGCGAGCGTGCCGAGCGCCTGTGTATCGCGCTGGTCCGCGGAATACAGCCGCTCGTAAATCCCGACTGCCTTCCGGCAGCCCGGCAACGCTCCGCGCCCGTCTCCCTGAGCGAGATACACATTGCAGATCTTTTCGTGCGCGACACCGAGATCGCGCAACGCATTCCTGTTGCTCTCGTTCGCGGATGCCAGGGCCTCGCGAATATCGAGCGATTGCTCGAAGGAATGCATCGCGTCCGGGTAGCGCTTCGCAAGAAGATGCATCTCGCCGACGCGCTCGTGAAGGAGCGCAACGTAGCGGCGGACGCCAGTCTCCGCGCCCTCGCCTGACGGCAACGCTTCGAGCATTCGAAGTGCGCTCTGGTACGCCGCCATTGCCCCAGGATAGTCGCCCCGGTTTGGGAAGACGGGATTGCCGAGCACGTCCCCCAGCTTGATGTAACTCACCGCAACCGGCAGCACTGCCGCCGCTTGGTCCACCTTCCCTTCGGACAGAACTCTCCATACCTCGAGCGCCTTGCGCGCGTGCTCCACACCTGCGGAGACATTGCCGGCCCACGCCTCGACGTCGCTAAGCTTCTCGTGCGCGAGAGCTACCGTTCGCCGCGCCTCGCGATCGCCCGGATCCGCCGCGAGCAGCCGCTCGCCGATGGAGAGCGCATGCAGGCAACTTTCTCGCGCGCCATCCAGATCCCCGAGATTGGCGGTTGTCGGACTGCCCTGAACGGCGCCCAGCCGCAGATACGCCGCGGCGATCTCACGCTGCAGCGACACGTCGCCAGCCGACTGCCTCGAGAGCCGATCCAGGTATTCGACACCTCGACGGACGAGCAGCGACCGCACCGGCGTTGCGCCGGGCAGCTCAGCGATGGAGTCGTGGATTTCGAAAAGCACCGAGTTCGTGAGGCCGCGGAGGTCGTCGAAGCGTTCCTCCGCACGGGCCCGTTCGGCTTCAGCACGTCTCGCCTGTGAGAGTGTCGCGACGATGCCGCCTGCCAGCGTGAGCATGAGCAGCGTGATCGTGGCGACGCCTGCGAGGTGCCGGCGAACGAATTTCCGGATGCGATACAGCTCGGAGTCCGAGCGCGCGAGCACCGGGTGCCCTTCGAGATATCGCTGCAGGTCTTCGCGCAACTGATCGGCAGACGCGTAGCGCTGATCGGGCTCCTTTCGGATCGCCTTCAGCACGATGCTGTCGAGATCGCCGGCAAGTCGGCGGCGCAGGGGCACGACGCCTCCATCCGCGCTCGCCGTCTCCTGCTCGGCGGTGATTGCCGCACTCGGCCGAACGGGATCGCTCTCGGTGATCGTTCGCACGATCTCCTGAAGCGGCCGGCCCTCAAGCCGGTAGGGACGTCGCCCCGCCAGCAGCTCGTACAGGATGACGCCGAGCGAATAGACATCCACCGCCGTCGTCACAGCGCCGCCTCGAACCTGCTCGGGGCTCGCGTAGTCGGGCGTCAGCAGAAGATCCCCGGCGCGCGTGAGGGGCGACGCTGTTTCGCCGGGCGCGAGAAGCTTGGCGATGCCGAAGTCCAGCAGCTTCGGCTGGCCGGATGCGGTGACGAGAATGTTGCCGGGCTTCAGATCCCGATGAACCACGAGATTCTGGTGCGCGTACTGAACGGCCTCGCACACCCGCATGAACAACGCCACGCGCTCGCGCACCGGCAGGCGCATCGAAGCGCAGTACTCGTCGATCGGCCGCCCTTCGACGAACTCCATGGCGAAGTACGGCCGCCCGTCGCGAGTGACGCCACCGTCGTACAGCGCAGCGATGTTGGGATGATCGAGATCCGCGAGGATCTGCCGTTCGTGCCTGAATCGGCTGACGACGAGCTGGCTCGCCATCTCCCGACGCACGATCTTGATCGCCACGCGCTTGCGGAACGCATCGTCGTCCCGGACGGCTTCGTGGACCGTGCCCATGCCGCCCCAGCCCACTTCGCGGAGCAGGCGATACGGACCGACGTGCTCGCCGATCATCGAAGCCGCGTCCGCCATCGCGGCCTGCGCTTCATCGTCGAGCAGGCGAGCGCCAAGGTTTCCAGCCGGAGTCTCCAGCGCATCCCCCGCGTTCTCATGCGTGGAGAGAAGGCTTTCCACTTCGTTCCGGAGCTCGGGATCGCCTGCGCAGCTTTTCTCGATGAACGCGGCCCGCTCGGGCACGGCCAGGTCGAGTGCCTGGTGGAACAGCGTCTTGACCTGTTGCCACCGTTCGGGGGTCATGGAAGGCGTGTTTCCGCTGCCGGCGGGGAGGATCGCGCGCGCATCGGAAAAGTGTACCGGATACGAGGCACCCGAGTGCGCGCGGTGACACCGGCGAGACTCGCCGCGATTCAGCCTCGCCGCGATTCAGCCTCGCCGCGATTCAGCCTCGCCGCGATTCAGCCTCGCGGCGGTTCAGCCTCGCGGCGGTTCAGCCTCGCGGGCGATTCAGCCCCGTGGAGCGGGGACTCAGCTCGCGGGGATTTTCAGCGAGTGGACTTCCCGCCGCTGCCCTGCTCGTCCTTGCCGACTCCTTCGTCCAGCAGGCCGGAGAGCCAATGGAGCGTGTTCACGAGGAACTGCGCGTTGCGGGCACCCTCGGGCGAATTCATGCCGAACCGCTGCTTCTGCGGACCGACGACCTGGGCGGTGAACATCGCGGCCTCGCCGAAGAAGGCGGCCCGGCCCTTGCCCACGCGGAGCACGGCACCCTGATTCCAGTTCGTGACGTCGGTTCTTGGCGTGTCGGGCAGGAACTCACCCGGTTTCCGGGGCAGGAACGACTGCGTCTCCCACCTGAAAGTGAGGAGAGCCTCCGCGCCCTCGGGAGGCTGGAAGGCCGAGCCGGTGAATGTCGCGATATCGTCGACGCGCTCGGTCGCGTTTCGCCCGTTGGTGATGGGATGGTCGGCGAGCGACCCGTCGGCGCGCCGGAAGACGATCGGCCCCGGGGCGGAAGGTCTTATCGCGTACCCGTTGTTCCACGTTACCCCGAATGCCGCGGCGAGCTTCTCGGCGGCCGCGCCCATGGGCATGTGATCCGCGATCAGGAGGAGCGACCCGCCGTTCCGGACCCATTCCCTGACGCTCGCGATCTCAGCGTCGGCGAACGCCGAGGCGGGCGGCGCGGACCAGTCCTTCGACACCTGCTCGGAGAGCGCATTGGAGATGACGAGGATTTGCCCCTGTTTCAGCGACTCCGCGCTGAACTTCGACTTCGATGCCACCACTCGATAGCCGTCCTGGCGGAGCACCCTGGCGAATGGCTCGTACCGGCCGGAGGCGGTGTGGAAGTTGAAGTGCGCCTCGTCGAGGAGCACGACCGGCCCGGCATCCGGCTTCCAGGCAGGTTGCGCAATCGCCGGCTTGTAGTCGGGATCCGAGACCTGCTGAGCGCTTGCCGGCAGGCACGCGGCGATGGCGACGACACTCATGAGAAAAACGGCGCAGATCGGTCGCATGCTCCCTCCCCCTCGTTCCGTTGCGGCTGGCTTTGAGTCAGACTGGGCTTCGCGAGTTTACAGGCAGCTTCACCGCGCATGTTGTTCAAGGGTGACGACGTCAAAGGCATCCTCATGGGGGACATCACGCTCGCGTTCCGGCGCTGGAAGCGGCCCACCGTGAAGGCCGGAGGAACGCTCAGGATTCCGGGCGCGGTGCTCGCCATCGAGGCGATCGACATCATCCAGGCCTCCGAAATCACTGAGCGGGACGCACGCCGTGCGGGTCGGGAATCGCGCGCGAGCCTGCTTGCGGAGCTCGAGAAGTATCGCGAGGGCGAGCTGTATCGGATCCGCTTCCAGCTTCGTGGCGGGGACGAGCGAGTCGCCCTTCGTGAGCACGATCGGTTGAGCGAGGACGAGCTGCGGAGCGTTCTTCAGTCGCTCTCACGCATGGATGGGCACGGAGGTAGCGCCGGCGCCTGGACCCGCAAAGCGCTGCAGGCGATCGCGGATTCGCCGGGCCGCCGTGCAGCGGATCTCGCGGCGACGCTCGGCTACGAGATGATGTGGTTCAAGACGCACGTCCGGAAGCTGAAGACGCTGGGCCTGACCGAGAGCCTGGAGGTCGGCTACCGACTTTCGCCCCGAGGCCGGAAGGTGCTCGCAGCGATGCGCTGATCCGCGACGCGAGCGGCCGGGGGCGCGGCATGCTGGGTGCTTCGGCCTCCGGCGGCGAGCGATGTCCGCGCCGCCGCTACTTTCCCGGGGAAGGCACGGCCTGCGCGGCCCGATACTCCGCGGCGAGCTCGACGTAGTGGACGACGGACTCGCGATTCGCCGCGACGTCTTCCGGTTTCAGGTCCCGGATGTAGCGCGCCGGCCGCCCGAGCCAGAGCTGCCCCGACTTGATGCTCTTGCCCGGCGCCAGCAGGCTGCCGGCACCCAGCATCCCACCGCTCTCGATCACACAGCCATCCATCACCGTCGAGCTCATTCCGACGAAAGCTTCGTTCTCGATGCGGCACCCATGAATCACACATTGATGCCCGATGAGCACGTCCTCGCCAATGAACGTCGCGAATCGCCCGCCAGTCACGTGGACGATCGTCCCGTCCTGCACGTTGCTTCGGGCACCGATGCGAATGCTGTGCACGTCGCCGCGAATCACGCAGTTGAACCAGATGCTCGCGCGCTCGCCGATCTGTACGTCACCGATCACGTGCGTGCCGGGCGCGATGAACGCGCTTTCGTGGATGGTGGGGAGGATGCCGCGATAGGGCCAGACGTTTCCGATCATGTTCATGCCCCTAGAGTACAAGCTTCGCGGCCGGTTCTGTTCACGGACCGGATTGGGGGCGACACCGCCCGGAAAATCGCGGGACGCGGCCCCCGCGCGGCTTGACGGAGCGACGACAGACGCGAGAGTCTTCCGTCCAATCAGAGGCTTGGGCGAAGGCGACGGGCACCAATCCCGTGAGCTCGCTCCAGGTTCGGCAGGGGGATTTTCAATGACGAACAGGCGTGAATTCCTGCAGGCGGCGGCGATTGCCGGACTGCCTGTGATCGGCGCTGCGAGCGGAAACATCGCCCTCGCGCGCCCCAGCGCGCCCACTCGCAACGATCTGCACGCCGTCCTCATCGACGAGCGATTTCCGGAAGCGCAGAGTGTCGCAGCCTCTCTCGCGAACGCAGGCACACCGGTGCACACCGTTTCGGATGGCGACATCACGCAGGTCTGGCTGAATCACATCGGCCCAGCCTGGCGCAACGGTCCGGTCGCCATCGCGGGCCTGACGGCGCGGCCCGCGTTGTTCTGCCTCGAACAAATGGCGCTCGCTTCCGGACTGCGCGTTGTCTTCCACGCCGAGCATGTCGTACACGCGGGCGGCCGGACCGAACACAATGTGCTGAGGGGCGCGGACGATGCGTTTCTCTCGTCTCGGGATCTCCGGCGCGCCGGCTCGCTCTGGCCCGCGCGAGTCGCGGACGCCATCGCCACGCACCGGCAGCTGGCCCGCCCTCTTCCCCTCGCCCGAAGCGATGCGGCTCTCGATCCCGTGATGCCGCCGGATGCTCAGCTGCTCACGTCCTGGATCATCGCTCCGGCCTGAACACGTTTTCTCTTTCAGCGAGACACCTATGTCGCTCCCACCAAATGTGAGCTCGTCCGCTTTCGAAGCTGCCCTGACGGCATGGCGCCAGGCCGTGGGTCCGGAGTGGGTCTTCACCAAGGATGAGGACGTTGCGCTCTATCGCGATGCCTACTCTCCGTTCTACGGCGAGCCTGAGGATCGCGTTGCTTCGGCAGCCGTGGCGCCTGCGAGCGTGGAGCAGGTGCAGGCGGTCATGCGCACCGCCAACCAGTACAAGATCCCGATCTACCCGATCTCCACCGGACGCAACCTCGCGTACGGCGGCTCCGCGCCCGTGTATTCCGGCAGCGTGGTGCTAGACCTCAAGCGAATGAACAAGGTGATCGAGGTGAACGAGCGCAACGCCTACGCGCTCGTCGAGCCCGGTGTCAGCTATTTCGATCTCTACGAGCACATCACGAAGGCGAAGCTCGACGTGTGGATCGATCCGCCCGATCCGGGCTGGGGCAGCGTCATCGGCAACGCGCTCGACGGCGGCGGCGGCTGGACGGCGTACCCGTTCCGCGACCACTTCGGCGCTCACTGCGGCATGGAGATCGTGCTCGCGAACGGCGAGGTCGTGCGCACGGGCATGGGCGCGCTTCCGAACTCGAAGTCCTGGCAGCACAGCCGCTGGGGTTACGGCGCGTGGGTCGACGGGCTCTTCCGGCAGTCGAACATGGGCGTCGTCACCAAGATGGGCTTCTACCTGATGCCGCGGCCCGAATGCCTCTGGATGTCGACGGCGACTTCGCCTCGCGACGAGGCGATCGTTCCGATGCTGGATGCGCTCAACCTCCTGGAAAATCAGCACGTCGTGAACGGCTCCACGCAGATCTTCGGCGGCGGCCCTGGTGCCGGGCGCGGAGCGGCCTGGACGATTCAGGTGCCGATCTACGGGCCGGAAGCCGTCGTGCGCGCGCAGATGGAGTATGCGAAATCCAGGTTCACGTCGATTCCCGACGTGACGTTCACCGAAGGCGAGCTCTTCAAGACGCCGCTTACGCCCGAAGCGATGGCGCGCGTGCGCCTCGTGAACTTCGGCATCCCGAACCTCTCGACCTTCGCGATGCTCGGTCGTAATCCGGGGAATCCGGATCCCGCGGGCGGGCACATCGGATTTTCGCCCATCGTGCCGCGCACGGGCGAAGCGCTTCTCGAGTTCCGGAAGTTCTACACCGACAACCTCGCCAAGGTGACGAACGGCGAGAACCTCGGCATCGTCGGCCCCGTGTACATGACGTGCTGGGAGCGCACGCTCGTCTGCCTGATCATGTTCCCGATCAGCCGGGACAAGGAAAAGAACGCGAAGATGCGCAAGGCGTTCGAGCAATGGGTGCATCTCGCCGCCGAGCGCGGCTGGGCGGAGTATCGCGCGCCGGCCGTGTTCCAGGACCTCATCATGGACACCTACTCCTACAACAACCACTCGCTGCGCCGGCTTCGCGAGTCGATCAAGGATGCGGTCGATCCGAACGGCATCATCTCGGCGGGCCGGTACGGCATCTGGCCGAAGCATCTGAGAAAGGCGTGATCATGAAGCGCGTGCTGATTTCGCGACGGCTCCGTTCGGCGCTCCTGCTTTCGCTGGCGGCCACCGGGCTCGCCTCAGTTGCTCAGGCTCAGAACGCATCCCAGGCCAAGGCCACCGTCTCCGGCGAGGCGGTGTACGAGAAGTGGTGCGCCCCGTGTCACGCGGCCGGCCCCGGCCATCCGGGCACGCAGTCGCTGCAGATGAAGTACAGCGGGAAGACGCCCGCAGTCCTGCTCGAACGCACGGATCTGACGGCCGAGATGGTCTCGGTGTTCGTGCGCCAGGGCATCCTCATGATGGCGCCTTTCCGCAAGACCGAAATCTCGGATGCGGAGCTCAAGGCGCTGTCCGCGTACGTGGCGAAGAACTACAAGAAGCCCTGACGAACGGGCTCACGAGCGCATGGCGCTGACACGCGAGCAGCGCATGACACGCATCACAATGCCCGCCCCGGCCGCGCCACGCGCGGCCGGATTGGGCTGAGTGAGCGACTCGCAGGGCCCGGCGCTTTCCCACCAGGCGCGATCGCAATCCAGCTAGCGCGCCTGTCGCTGCGGCTCCTGCTTCTGCGCGGCTTTCTGCGCGGCCCCGTTCGGCAGATTTCCCTTCAGCACCTCGTCCGCCGTCGCATGGTGGTTCTTCACTGAGCTCGTCCACTGCCCCCAAACGGTCGGGTCGATGCGATCGTTGTTTCGACCGAGCTGTTCGAGGCGCCGCTTGTCCTCGTCCGTCAGCACCTGGCCGGGCAGCGGCTGCAGGTGGCGGACCTGATCGGCGCCCATGCCGATCACCTTGCCTACCCTCGTCCCATAGTCGTCATGGACGAGGAACAGGTGCCACAGCATGCGTTCCTGCACGTCCCGCTCGCATTGCTTCAGGGCATCGCCGATGTTCTTGACGAGATCGTCCCGCTCCCAGTCCATCATCGTGTTGTAGCGGCCGCGAGCATGCACGTAGTCGTTCCGGCGCTCGATAACGCTTCGAGTGAGCCGGCCGCGAATCTCCGGCGGATTGTTGGGCAGATCCTGCGCCTCACGCAGTCCACCGTGCATCGACGGCTCGTAATTCACGTGAGGGTTCTGACCGGGCGCGAGATCTCTGTAGAACGACATCTGGCCGCCTGTTTGATTCGTCTGCTGGCGCGCGCCTTTCGGCTGGTTCACAGGGAGCTGCAGGTAGTTGGGACCCACGCGATACCGTTGCGTATCGGAGTACGAGAAGGTTCGGCCGACGAGCATCTTGTCGTCGGAGAAATCCAGGCCGTCGACGAGCACGCCGGTCCCCATCGCGATCTGCTCGTTCTCGTTGTGCACGTCCTGCACGTTGCGGTTGAGCGTCATGACGCCCACGTGACGCAAGGGGTAATCCTTCTCGGGCCAGATCTTCGTATCGTCGAGCGGGTCCCAGTCGAGCTCGGGATGCTCGTTGTCCTCCATGATCTGCACGGAGAGATCCCACTGCGGGAAATCCCCGCGCTCGATGGCTTCGTACAGGTCCTTCGAAGCGGCGCCGAGGTCCTGTGCCTGCACCTTGCTCGCCTCCTCGGCTGTCAGGCTCGCGATTCCGCAGCGGGGGTGGAAGTGGTACTTCACCAGCACGGTATCGCCGGCCGCGTTCACCATCTTGTAGGTGTTCACACCAAAGCCTTCCATGTGCCGGTAAGAAGCGGGAATACCGCGCGGGCTGAAAAGGTGCGTGAGCATGTGCATCGACTCCGGCGTCTGGCTCATGAAGTCGAAGATGCGATTCGGCACCTGCCTGAACGTGACGGGGTCCGGCTTGAGCGAGTGGATCACGTCCGGAAACTTGATCGCGTCCCGAATGAAGAAAACGGCGAGATTGTTGCCGACGAGGTCCCAGTTGCCGTCTTCGGTGTAGAACTTCACGGCGAAGCCGCGTGGGTCGCGCGCTACTTCGGACGAATCCCGGCCGCCGATCACCGTGGAGAAGCGGATGGCGAGCGGAGTCTTCTTCCCGGCAGTCTGGAAAAGCTTGGCACGCGTGTACTTCGACGCCGGCTCCTGGCCTATGCGGCCCGAGGCTTCGAATTCGCCGTAGCAGACGAACCCTCTGGCGTGCACGACGCGTTCCGGAATCCGCTCGCGGTCGAAGTGCGTGATCTTTTCGAGGAAGTGATAGTTCTCAAGCGTAGCGGGACCGCGGCTGCCGATGGTCCGCTGCGACTGGTTGTTGCTGACTGGATGACCCTGCCGCGTGGTGAGGACGCGCGACTCGGAGTCCTGATCGGTGGGTTTCTTCATGGTGGCGCCCCAGGCGTGATGGGAGCAGCCGGTCGAGCAAAGCCTGTACCCGCGGCCAGCGCGGCCGGTAGGCCTCCACGCAGGCACGCGCTTCGCCCGCACGTGACTTATCTTGAGTGCGCGGGCCTTATCTTGACCGGCATCACGCCCCGTTTCGGTTTCTACGCGCAGGAGCGCGGCCGCTCCCGTGGAAACATACGCGGCGGGCTGCAAAGTCCCATCGTTCATTCACTTGAGATCCGGCAAGGCCGCCTGTCCCAATCATGTTTCCAAAGAGCTGGCACGTTCACGTTGCCAGGGAAGTCTCCCTCCCCGAATCAGGTTCCGAAATGCGTGTACTGCAGCCAGGTGAATACCTGATGCGGGAGATCGATCTTTCCTCGTACCACCTCGCCTCGCCGACCCAGAAGATGCGGGTGGTGTTCTCCGAAGTGTTCCGCATGCAGCGCTCCGGCGCGATCCGCATCGACGGCGTGTTTCCGTAAGCGCCGCCGGAGAGCCGGAGGATTCGTCTGAAAGGCGCGGGGTAGCGCCCCGGGAAAGTGCGGGCGGCATTTCGCCGCCCGCCTTCCATTCGTCGCGACCTGATCAGAACTTCAGACGCACGCCCGCACGGTACGTGCGGCCCATCGTGTCGAAGAACACCGCGTTCGTGCCACCCACGCTTCCGTTCGCGAACGGCGGATCGCGGTCGAACAGGTTGTTCACCGTCACAAACACTTCCGTCCGCTCAAGACCAGTGAACTGGAAGTTGTACGAGCTCGTGAGGTTCACGTACGTGGCGCTGGGCACCGTGTTGTCCGTGATGGATCCCACGAGGTTCGGGTCGTACGACGGGCTGCTCGGATCCGTGTACGGGATCTCCAGGTTCACGAGGCCCTTGCCCGAATAGCGCAGCTGGGACGTGATGCTGAAAGGCCCGTTGAAGTACGAGACGCTGAGGTTGCCCACCCACTTCGGCGTCGAGCTGAAGTCGGCCAGGAAGCCGTTGCCGCCGCTCTGGCCGACGAGGTTGATCGCCTCGTAGTTGGGATAGTTCAGGCGCTGCACGATCGACTCCAGCGAACGCGTGCCGCTCAGGTAGAACGAGAGGTTGCCCGAGCCGACACGGAACACGTCCTTGAACGGCACCGAGTAGGTGGCCGAGAAGTCGACGCCCGACGCGTTGTACGGGTTCCCGTTCTGGTACGGCGCTCGCAGGCTGATGATGTCCGAGAAGCTCGTGGAGCTGTTCGGGCCCGGAGTGCCGCCCGGCACGCCCTCGACGAGTGCGCAGTAACTCTCGTCACCCTGGTAGCAGTTCGTGATCGTCTGCGCGATGACGCCGCCACGGATGCTGTTGAGCAGCTCGATCTCGTAGTAGTCCACCGCGAACGTCAGGTTCTGAACCGGCGTGAGCACGAAGCCGATCGTGCTTGTCGTCGCCTTCTCCGGCTTCAGGGCCGTGTTGCCGGTGAGGTAGATCGTCGCCGGATCGTACTGCGGGCCGAACGGACCGGCCGGGAGCCACGGGTTGTTGTTGCCGCCGAACCCGAAGAGCGTTCCCGGCGGATCCGCCGGAATGGTCTGCGAGTAATACAGCTCGCGGAAGCCTGCGGCACGCATGTCTCGCGAGTGGCTGCCACGGATGCGGAGCCAGTCGAGCGGATCCCACACGAGCGCCACCTTCCAGGTGTCGACGTCCACCTTCGAGTCCGGGTTGGCGGAGTTGAGCTCGTCCTTCGTGTCGTACCAGGTGTGACGCGCGGCTGCGTTGAGCACGAGCCGGTTCGCACCCGGAGCGTCTCGAAGCAGAGGCATCTCGAACTCGGCGAAGACTTCCTTGACGGTGGTCTTGCCGGCGAACGCATCGCCGAACTGGGCGGCGAAGTCGGTGCGCTGATAGAACGGATCGTCGCCGACGTCGTTCGTCAGCTTCTCCGTGCGGTACTCGACGCCCGTTGCGGCGGACAGCGGACCCGCGCCCCAGCCCTGCCACAGCTCGCCCGAAGTGCTCGCCGCGACGACGTGCTGCTTGATCGTGTTGAACTCGGTGAGGTTGCCGAACACGTACTCCAGCGCCTCCGGGCTCGCCTGGAGACCGAAGATGTTGAGCGGCACGCAGTTCGCGCCGAGCGTGTCGTAGGCCTCGAACGTCGGATCGCCAGGGATCGGCGCCGCGTAGATCGCCGCGCCGTCGCGCGTTACGCGGCAGATCGGCTGCCCGAAGGTGGCCGAGCCCACCCGGTCGTCGATCACCGAATCGACGGCCATCGTCATGCGCTTGCTGGACAGGTTGTCGTTCAGGATCTGGCTGCGCTCGGTCTTGCCGTACTGATAGTAGGCATCCCAGGTCCACGTCTCGGTGCCGAAGAGCTTGCCGTTGAGGCCCAGCACGCCGCGATACGTCTTCGTGTCGGTCTCGACGAATCCGTCACGCTGCAGGCGCCAGTCCTTGCGGACCACGATGTCCGTCGTGCTCGGCGTGAAGAACGGCGTCAGGCACTGGTTCGAAGCCGCGCCGTTGCCGCCGGCGGCCAGTGCCGCCGCGCCGAATGCGCCGGTGAGGAACGCGTTGTCCGGCTTGATGCAGTACTGGCTCGCGGTGGCGACTTCCTGGTTCGTCCAGCCCTCGACCTGGCCGAACGAGCCTTCGGCGTAGGCGCTCAGCGAGTCCGTCACCTCGAAGGTGAAATGCGTGTAGGCCGTCTTGCGCTCCACTTCCGGCATCAGCGTGTTGCCTTCCGTGACGAGTGCGCCGTCGCCGCCGATGGAAGTCTGCGTGGGGCTGCGCGTTCCGTACTGGCCGATGGTGAAGGGCGTCGTGCCCGTGCCGTTGATATCCGCGGAGATCGCTGTGGTCGCTCCGGCGTTGCCGTTGAAGATCACGCCGTAGTAGTTGGACTGGTTCACAGTCCGGTCGGTCATGATGATCTGCTGCGGCTGGCCGGGAATCACAGGATCGGTGTACGGCTCGCCCGCCGCTTCGAAGCCCGTGCCGCCGTTCGAGAAGAGACCGGTCGCCCTGCGGCACCAGTCGCGCGCGCCCGCGCAATCGTCGACCGACTCGCTCTTCTGATACTCGCCACCGAAGGTGACGTGCCCGCGCCCGCCGAAGAGCTGCGTGCCCGTACCGAAGCCGAAGTGGTAGTTCTTGCCGTCGCCGTGCGTGCTCGCCCCGTAGTCCGTGTCGACCTTCAGGCCTTCGAGCTTCGGATCGAGAATGACGTTCACGACGCCCGACACGGCATCCGAACCGTACGCTGCCGAAGCACCGCCCGTGACGACCTCCATCCTGCTGATCAGCGCGGACGGGATCATGCCGAGGTCGACGCTGCCGCCCTGGTTGCTGGGCACGAAGCGCCGCGAGTTCACCAGTGTGAGCGTGCGCGTGCCGAAGAAGGGATTGAGTCCACGCAGGTTTGCAAGTGTTGAACCTACGAAGAACGCGCCGCCGCCGTTCGTGGCGGGCTGAAACGAGGAAACGTTGAAGGGAACCTGCTGGATCGCCTCGGAGACGTTGACGATGCCGAGCTTCTCCATGTCCGCGGCGCCGACCGACAGCACCGGATTCGGCGAAACGTAGTCGACGCGCTGGATGCGCGAACCCGTGACGATCACCTCCTCGATCTGGATGGCGGCGCTGTCGTCGGAGTCGGAACGGCTCGCGTCCTGCGCGTGCGCAGTGGCGGCCAGCGAAAGGATGGATGCGACCACCGCGGCGACGGTGTCTTTCCGCATGCGGACCCGTTCAGGACTCGGGCCCGCGGCAGGCCCTGCCGCCCGCGCAACACAATTCGAATGCATCTGCACTTACCCCCAATTGATGAGATGCCGAAGCAACACGTCGCGCGCCAACGTGTCGCTCCGGTGGCGGCGGATCATATTCGTGGCGTGCAAGCGTTTTGCCGCTAAAGCAAAAGCTCATCCGTACGGCGGCAGGATGGTGTTGCTATTTCGGTACGGGCCTATCTAGATACCGGCGTAAATAGATGCAGTGCTCACGACTTTTGTGACGAAGATCGTTTCCGCCTTAGACAAAAAGATAATGGACATGCGAAGTCGTTCTGGGCTATGCGAACACGCGCGCGAGCGCCGCGCGTTCCACTCAGCGAACGAAAAATCCGAAAGCCGCCATGCGCGGCGGCTTTCGCTTCGGGTTCGTTAGCAGGGCATCACTCCACGACGAGCGAGACATCGATGTTCCGGCGCGTGGCGTTCGAGTACGGGCAATCGAGGTGCGCCCCGTCGACGAGCGCCTGCACCTTCTCGCGCGGCAGGCCGGGCACCGAGATGCGCAACTCCACCAGGCACCAGGGCATGCCCGCCTTGCAGGTCGAGGAGCCCGGCCTGCTGCTTTATCCGCGACCGCTCGCGCATGGGTCCGTCACGGACATCCGGCGCGGGGAATTGCTGGCCGACATGGCGCAAGGGACCGGGCAAACTGCAACGGGAGGCCGGCTTCTCCGGTCTGGTGCTATGGTCGTCGTCGATGGTCGTCGTCGAGCACCCCGCCGAGGTCGGGGCGGCGGCGGGATCGGGAACCCCCTCTCAGCCGCGCCTCGGATGCACGGCCCTCTTCGAACCGGAAAGAACAGCGGAGGCATTCATGAACGATCGTCATATCCCCTCTCGTCGCGATCTCCTGAAGGCGGCTGGAGCCGTCGTTGCCGTCGGCGCGCTGCCGTTCGCGGGACCCGTCGCGTTCGCCCAGGGCAAGAAGGAAAAGGTCGGCGTCATCGGCTCCGGCAACGTCGGAAGCAACATCGGACGCGTCTGGGCGAACAAGGGGTACGAGGTGATGTTCTCGTCCCGCAATCTGGAAAGCGACAGGAAGCTCGCGGCGGAGGTGGGAAAGAACGCTCACGCCGGCACGCCCGAGGAGGCTGCCGCGTTCGGAGACGTGCTGCTCTTCGCCGTGCCATACGGCGCGCTGCCCGAGTTGGGCAAGAGGCTGGCGAGCCAGATCAAGGGCAAGGTCGTGCTGGATGCCTGCAATCCGTTTCCGCAGCGGGACGGCGAGATTGCAAACCGGGCGCGCGAGCAGGGAGCCGGCGTCGTATCCGCGGAGCTTCTGCCGGGTGCGCGCATCGTGCGTGCGTTCAATGCCATCGGCGCGGCACGCATGGGAAGCGCGTATCAGGATCCGGGGAAGATCGGCATGCCGATCGCGGGCGACGACAAGGAAGCGATCGAAATCGCCTCGCGCATGATTCGGGACCTGGGTTACGAGCCCGTGCTCGTCGGCGGAACGGCCATGGGCAAATACCTGATGCCCGGCACGCCGCTCGCCGGCGAGAAGTCTCCCGACGAGATCCGCAGGATCGCTGCCACGCTGAAGCCGTAACTATTCGAGCGCGGCGTGCCGCTGGGCCACCGGAGTAGTGCGGCCAAGCCAGCGCCGTGCCGTTCGGAGCCCCGGCACCAAATGCCGCGGTCAACGCCCGCGGCGGCCAGCACCAAGCGCGGTGCTTGCCGCGCGACGGGCATGCACATGCCCGCCCGCGTGCTGGGCTCACGGTCGCACGCTTTCGCGGCGCTGTCGCCGGGATGGGGCCGGCTGGAGCTGAGTTCCCTCCCAAGCGCAAGCACGGCGTACGCGCGAACCATAGGTAGACGAGCTCTCCTAAGATACGCGCGAGCCCCTTCAGGAGAGCACCATGGCCCGTCGAGAGTCCCGCATGCTGGCGTTGGGAACGCCGGCTCCCCCGTTCTCCCTTCCGGATGTCGTGAGCGGCAAGACGATCTCGCTCGAGAGTTTCCCCGAGGGTCAGCCCCTGCTCGTCGCCTTCGTGTGCAATCACTGTCCCTTCGTGAAGCACATCCTCGATGGATTCGTGAGTTTCGCGCGCGAGTACGGGCCGAAGGGCCTCGCCGTCGTCGCCATCAGTTCCAACGACGCTACGTCATATCCCGAAGACGCCCCCGCCGAGATGGCGAAGCTCGCACGCGAAAAGGGCTTCACCTTCCCCTATCTCTACGATGAGTCCCAGCAGGTAGCGCTCGCGTATCAGGCCATCTGTACGCCCGACTTCTTCCTTTTCGATCGCGAGCGGCGCCTCGCCTATCGCGGGCAGTTCGACAGCAGCCGCCCGGGAGGACGCGTGCCAGTGACCGGCGCCGACATGCGTGCGGCAGTGGATGCGCTGCTGAAAGATGGCAGGGCCCCCGCCGAGCAGCAGCCCAGCGTCGGCTGCAGCATCAAGTGGAAGCCCGGCAACGCACCTGACTGGGCGTAGCCCGCATCAAGCCAATCGCACTCGACTACAGCCGTCAGCGCCCCCGCGGGCGCGCATACGGCTCGATCCCCTGTCGAATCCCGAAAAGGACCGCGCCAACGACCAGGGCTGCATCACCGGCTCGCGCCAGACCCTGACGTGCAGCCCCGGCCGTGGCGCGGGCCCAGGGGATCACTCCGCGCCTCGGTCTCAGAACCGCACGTTCACGCCGACCGCGAACCTGCGGCCCAGCACGTCGTACAGCCCTGAGTTGAACTGCCCTGGGGCCGCCACGGCCGCACTGAACGAAGGAATGACCGGCGGCGCGCGATCGAACAGGTTGGTCGCGTTACCGTACAACTCGACATTGGTGTCGCCGAGATCCATACCGTACGAGAGCCGTGCGTCGACGTAGGCAATGGACCCGATCTCGTTGTCCGCCACGACCCAGTTGTTCGTGCCGACGCCGTTCAACGCATCGTAGATGCCATCCCCGATGTACCGCAGCTGAAGGAAGCTGCGGAACGGCCCACGGCTGTAACTGAAGCTCGCGGTCGCTTTCCACTCCGGCAACGCGAAGAGGTTCACCTGACCCGCGCGATCCGTCTTCACTCCGGCGGAGTTGGTCGTCGAGTTCTCCGACAGGTAGCTCGCGAACAGCCGCAAGCCCACGCGCTCGCCTCCCCCGAAGATATCGACCGGCCGCGAGTACCCCATCTCCAGATCGATGCCGCTGATCTTCGCCTTCGAGACGTTCTGATAAGTCTGGTTGATCAGGTTGAACTCGCCGGCCGCATCCAGCGTGATGTTCCGGCACTGGTCCTGATCGTTCTGGATGTAGCACGCATTCACGATGTCCTGCGCGCCGAACTGCTCGATCGAGCCATCGACATTCACGCTCAGCCAGTCGACCGAAACATCGAAGCCCGGCAGCCACCCCGGCCGGTAGACGAACCCGATGGTGTAGGTATCCGCCTCCTCCGGAGCCACTTCGGGATTGCCTCCCTGCACGAGCGTGACGGGCACGTTCGGAGCCGTCGTCGGCTTGCGCGGATCGCGAACGGACAAGGCGCCGCCGGTTCGATCGAAGCGCTCGCCGAGGTTCGCGGCACGCACGTCCCGCGAATACGTTCCGCGCAGCCTGAACGAGTCGCTGAAGCTCGAATCGAGTCCGCCCTTGTAGGTCCAGATCGTGCCGCTGCCGCCGTACGATGCCCAGCGCGCGGCCACGTTGAGATTCAGCTGCTTCAGCCAGCTCGCTCCGCCGAACAGCGGCACGAGCGCTTCAGTGAACGCTTCCTTGATGTCGTACTCGCCGCGCGCGAACGGCACCTTCGAGAACTGGGTCTCCACGGAGTTGTTACGCGCGCCGCCGGGCACGCCGCGGATGTTCAGTGCCGCGTCGTTCGCCGGCACGACGTTGAAGTCCAGCGGGTCCGCCGACGGATTGCCCTGCGAGGCCTGCACCTTCTGATCCAGGCTTTCCTTGCGATAGTGCGCGCCGATCGCGGCGGAGATGGGCCCGGCCCAACCGTCAGCCAACTTGCCGCTGGCCGTCAGTTCGGCTACGTCCTGACGGATCTCGATGAGCCGATGCTTGAACTCGTCGCCGATGTAGCTGTACGTCTCGGGCGGATAGCCCGGCAGATAAGGCGTCGTCGTCACGGCTACACCGGGATCGAAGCCCGTGACCCAGTCGATGGCTTCCTTCGACGCCCTTCCACGTCCAAAAAGGTTCAGCGGCTTGCAGTCGCGATATGCGCTGTTCGGCACGAGCGCAGCGTTACACACGATGTTGCCGGTAGCCGGATCGACCACCGCATCTAGCGCTAGCCAGATGCGGTCGACGCGAATTCCGCCTTCCTGTGCGGCGTCGACATCGGTCTTGCCGTACTGGTAGTAGCCCTCGATCTGCCAGTCGTTGAAGAAGCCCGGAGCTCCGATGTTCGCCTTGAAGCCGAGCGTACCCGACTGCGTCTTCGTGTCCTGCCGGACGCCCGCCTGTCCGGCCAGATCGGAGCTGTGCCCGACGCGGCCCATCGAGAACGAAGCGATTCCGGCATCCGCCATGCGCGCGCGCAGCTCCGCCGGAAGGAATGCGTTGTCCGCGAAGATCGTGATGCCCTGGTTACCCTGGCAACCGACGGCCGCCGCGCAGAAAAGTCCACCCAGGTTCGGAGCCGTGAGCTCCTGCTCGCTGTACACGCCCTGCACGTAGAAGTTCAGATTCGGCGTGACGTCGTAATCCAGATAGGCGAATGCGTTGGTCCGCTTCGATCCGGCGAGCAGGTTCGGACGATCCGTGTTGTTGTCCGTACCGCTGCCTCCACCCGTCACGGTATGTGCCCGATTGCCGGTGGACGAGCGGCTTCCCAGCACAAAGGGCGTCAGCGTTCCATCGCTGTTGAAGATGGATGGCCCGAAGCCCGGCACGTTCACTGCCTGGCCGGCGGCGTTGTGCCACGAAGTGATCACACCATCGTAGGAAGCCGCGGTGGAAACCACATCGCGCGCGGGAACGAGGCGAGGATCGGATGGACTCGCACCAGTGCCCAGCTGCAACATGCCCCATCCTTCGTACCACTCGCGTCCATCGAAAGTCTCGATGGAGCTCTGCTGGGCATGCTCAACGGAGAAGAGCATGTGAGCACGCTCGCCAAGCTTCGTGCCGAAGGAGACCGAATACTCCGAATTGTCGCCGTCACCGCGATCCGTCTGCCCGGTCTGTGCGTGGGCGTCGAAACCGGTGAAGTCGGTGTCGAGGATGTAGTTGATGACGCCCGATACGGCGTCCGTGCCATAGGCCGCGCTTGCGCCGCCCGTAACGGACTCCACGCTCTTCAGCATGGATTCGGGGAAAGAGTTGATGTCCGGCCCGCCGTAGATGCTCGCGGAAACGACGCGTCGGCCATCCAGCAACGTCAGCGTGCGCTTCGATCCGATGCCTCGCAGATTGAGGCTGCCGCCGCCGGGCGAATTGAAGAATCCGTTGTTCGCTCCGTTGAAGGTGGCCGCGGTCGCGCTCGCATAGAACTGCGGCAACTGCGTGAGCGCTTCGGTGAGCGATCCCGGAGCCATGTCGGAGATTTCCGTTGCGGACAGCGCTGCGACCGGCGTGGGCGTATCCATGCCGGAGGTCTGCTGAATGCGCGTGCCGCTCACGACGACCTCGTCGATACCTCCGTCCTCTCTCGTTGGCGTCTGCGCGAGCGATGCACCGGACAGTGCAAGCGTAACCGCGGCCGCAACGGCCGATCGGGTGGAAAACGAGACAGGCCGTGCGCGCAACGAAGCCGCGGCCCGTGGAATGAATGGCACCATGAGTCCCCCCTGTTTCTTCTTCGTCATCACGTCCTGACGTGATGCGCGGGGACTCTATTGTTACCGCTCACCCCCAAGCATTAGGGTGACGGGCTATCGCCTCCCATCACCTATTCGTGATGAGTTGACGGACGCAACCGCTTCACCTGCGGATTGAGAGCGCGCGTGACGAAGCTGGCAACTGCAGTCGCGCTCGCGGGTTCGACGCGCGGATTGATGTAGAGACGGCGCTCCCACGGCTCCATCGGAAACAGCAATCGCAGCTGCTGGCGCGAGTCGTGGCTATCGATAACACTTTGCACAGAGAACGTGACGCCCTTCCCCCGGCACACAAGACGTATGCGCACGTCGTGATACGGGCAGAATGCCACTACCCGTGACGGGACGACTCCATGCCGCTCCAGCTCGCGCAGCATCGACTCGGAGAGCTGCGTGCCCGATGCAGGCAAAAGGAAAGGCAACGCCGAAACCTCCTTGGCCGTAAGTGGACCGCGAAAGCTGCGCGCCGCGCCGTATACACCCGCCGGCACGGTTCCCACATTCAGCGAGCCGGGTGGCTTCTCGGCCGGCGGAACCGTGATGACGGCAACGTCGATCTTGCCGCCCTGGATGTCCTGCAGGATCTGGTCGCGGCTTCTTTCGGGAAGGAAGTTCATCTGCAGGTGCGGATGCTCCTCGTACAGCTCGGGAAGCATCGGCCTTACGAAGTCGTCCAGCAGATGTCCGCCGATGAATACCCTGAGGGGGCGCTGCTTTCGGCGCGCGCTTCTCGCGCCCCGACCGATGGCCTCGCACTGGGATATGAACTGCTGCGCCGTATCCCGAAACGCGATGCCATCCCGTGTGAGGACGCACGATGCCCCGCGCCGACGCTCGAAGAGCTCCACGCCGAGCTGCGACTCGAGCGAGCGGATCACATTGCTGATCGCCGGCTGCGAGACCTGGAGCTGCCCCGCGGCGCCGCTGAAGTTCCCGGCGCGGCAGATCTCCAGGAAAACCTCGATCTGGCGAAACGTGAACGAGTACATGCTGCCCCCCAGTCTGCCCGAGCCATCACCGCCACGAGCCGACCCATCACCGATTCGTTATGACCCCGGCCGGCTCGAACTTATTGCTTTACGTCACTCGCAGACGCGAACATTGTCGTGCACCGAGGTACCAGGGGGAAGTGCATGGTCGATCGTCGAACAGTGCTGGTGGGGGGCGCCGCTGCCCTGTCTCTCATGCCAGCCGTACTGCGCACCGCCGAGCGCCGTCCGAATTTCCTTTTCATCATGGCTGACGACATGGGCTGGGCCGACATCGGCTGCTATGGCCGGGACGACGTCGCCACGCCGAACGTCGACTCCCTCGCACGCGAGGGGATGAAGTTCGACCATGCGTATGCGAACAGCCCAGTTTGCACTCCGACGCGCGTAGGGCTCATTACGGGCCGCTACCAGTATCGCTTGCGAGTCGGGCTGGACGAGCCCGGCGGAGTCAACGCCGGCCTCGAACCCGGCACCGCCACCTTCCCCCAGCAGCTCCGCAACGCCGGCTACCAGACATCGCTGGTCGGCAAGTGGCACCTGGGCGTGCAGGACCGGCACAGCCCCCTCCGGCACGGTTACGAGCACTTCTGGGGAATCCGTGGCGGAGGCGTCGATTACTTCACGCACACCCTGCCTCGACCGCGCGCCAGCGACACGAGCCCGCCCCGTCCGGATGTGTGGGATGGCGATACGCGTGTCGAGACGACCGGCTACTTCACGGACCTGCTGGGCGACCGCGCCGCGCGCGAGATCACCCGCATGAGCCGTGACGAGCGGCCATTCATGCTGAGCCTGCACTTCACCGCACCTCACTGGCCGTGGGAGGGCCCCGGAGATGAGGCGGTCGCGCGCAAGCTCACCGATGCCATGCATTTCGACGGCGGGAACATTGCGACGTATCGCCAGATGATCGAATCGATGGACCGGAACATCGGGCGCGTACTGGCGGCGCTGAAAGCGAGCCGGCGCGCGGGCGATACGATGGTCGTCTTCACGTCCGACAACGGCGGCGAGCGGTTCGCCAAGACCTGGCCGTTCAACGGCATGAAGGGCGAAGTGCTGGAAGGCGGGATCCGCACTCCCCTGCTCGTGCGCTGGCCCGGGCGTGTGCCGCGCGGGAAGACGAGCGACCAGGTGGCGATCAGCATGGACTGGGCATCCACGTTCCTGGACGCGGCTGGCGTTCCCGCGGATGCGCGAACGCCGACGGACGGGATCAGCCTGCTCCCCGCGCTCCGCGAGTCGCGCGTGGTCGAGCGCGAGCTGTACTGGCGCTTCAAAGCCCACGAGCAGGCGGCCCTGCGCCGCGGACAGTGGAAGTACGTGCGCATCAACGGCACGGAGTATCTGTTCGATGTCGTCGCGGACCCTCAGGAACGCGGCAATCTGCGCACGCGTGAGCCGGAGCGCTTCGAGACGCTGAAGACGGCCTGGGAGCAGTGGAATGCCGGAATGCTGCCCTATCCCGAGGACAGCACGAGCTGGAGCAACAAGGCCCAGAAGGCCCTCGTGGACCGCTACTGAGACAGCGCCGGTGAGCATCCCATCTCACCGGCGCCAGTCCGCGCAACGACATCACCGGGGGTATCGGCTTGCGCGGAATCCCTGAGCGCTAGAAGTTGAACCTCACGCCGAGGCTGTAGCGCCTTCCGTAGATGTCGAAGAGGCCCGAGTTCGTCTGGGTGGATCCCGTGAATCCGAAGCTCGCGGCGAGCGGTGGATCCTCGTCGAACACGTTGTTCACGTTGAGAGACACGCGGTAGCTGCCGCGCGTCCTGAGATCCCCGCCGTACGCGAGCTGCAGGTTCGTGAGCAGCGATGCATCGATCGTGTTGTCGTCGATCTGCACGCCTTCCGTCCATGTGGCGTCATAAGTTCCGGAGCCGATGTACCGTTCCTGCAGGGTCGCGGAGAACGCGCCTCTCTGATACGTGAAGTTGAAAGACGCCTGCCACTCGGGTGCGCCGCCGCCGAGTCCCGTCTGGCCGGCGCGATCGACCTTCGCCGCGCCTGCCTGCGTGGTCGAGAGCTCATCGATGTACGTCGTCAGCAGGCGAGCGGTGATCGTCTCGCCGCCACCGAAGAGCTCGACCGGTCGGGCAAACGAAGCCTCAAGGTCGACGCCGCGGGTTTTCGACTGGTCCGTGTTGATGAACAGGTTCGACAGGATCGAGATGAACCCGTCGTTGCCGCGCTCGATGTACTGGCACAGCTGAGTCGCGCCCGCGAGGCACTGATCCACGATGTTCTGCGCGCCGAGCTGCCCGATGGCCCCTTCGATCTCGATGTCGAACGCATCGACGGACACCGCGAATCCCGAAAGCCAGGTCGGCTGGTAGACGACGCCGAACGTCAACGTGTCCGCCTTCTCCGGATCCACGTTCGGGTTTCCGCCGGCGATCACGCTGATGGCGTATGTCCTGTTCGTGGTACCTCCCGTGGCCGGATCGGGCTCCGTGATGTTGCCCGGACCCCGTGAGGAGTCGAAACGCTCCGAGAGCGATCCCGCCCTCACGTCGCGGGATCGGGTGAACCGGAAGCGCAGATCGGAGTTGAGCTGCCAGTCGAGCCCGCCCTTCCAGGCCCACACGCCACCGCTGCCTTCGTAGTCCGCGAAGCGCACGGCCGTGTTCAGCTCGAGCGACTCCGAAAAGGCTGTTTCGCCCAGGAGCGGCAACTGCATCTCGGCGAAAGCCTCCTTCACGCTGTACTCACCGCGCGGGCTCGCGGAGGGACCGCGCTCGAAGATGTTCGCATTTCCGGAGTACACCGCTGGCAGGCCTCGATAACCCAGCGTCGGACCATTCACGGGCATGTCCGTGCCCGCGTGCAGCTCGACCGGATAAACGTCCTGCCGGAACGAGTCCCGTCGCCAGGACACGCCGGTTGCGAAAGAAACCGGGCCCGCCCAGTTGTCGAAAGGCGTTCCGGACAGCGCAATGTCCGCCACATGCTGCTGGACGACCTGCTTCTGCGAGATGTCCTGCGTGATCCAGTCGATCGCCTCCTGCGACGGCGAGCCGACCCCGAACACGTTCATCGGCACGCAGCCGTTGTCGGGGTACATGAGAGTCGAGTTGCAGACGATGCGCCCATCCGGCGCGCGTACGGCGTCGATGGCCTGGTAGATCCGGTCGAGGCGGATGGCGTTGTCCATGTCGATGACCGAATCGGTCTTGCCGTACTGGTAGTAGCCGTCCAGCCGCCACTTGCCGAACGTCGACTTGATGCCCGTGGTGAACGAGCGAAGCCGGTTGTCCTGCGTGATTGCCTTCGACGCACCGTAGTCCAGGTCTCCCGCGCGGCCGAGGCGGAAGCTCTGGTTCCCGATCTGTGCACGCAGCGAATCGGGCAGATAGGCGTTATCCGGGAAGATCGTGATGGCCCAGGTCTGAAACTGGCCGCCCGCCGGGGGCGACAGGTACATCGTCTCGTTCGTGCCGTAGAGCCCCTGAAGGAACAGGCTCGAACTGTCGTTGAGATCGAAAGCAAGGTGCGCGAATCCGCTTCCGCGCGTGGTCTCGGGCGTGAAGTAGTTGTACCAGGCGAGATCCACGCCATCGCCACCGACCTGCGTCGTACTGGTGGGGCTCGTATCCGTCCCGCGCACGAACGGCGCCAAAGCTCCGCCCGGCAGAAACTGCATTCCTGCCGCCGGGCCGCTCAGGATCAGGCCGCCCTCCGTGAACTGCGTCGAACGCACGTTCCGTCGCGTTAACCGTTGCGGTTGACCGGGCTGGCCCTGCAACGGGTTCTGGATGACGCCCCAGCTTCGCTGCCAATCGCGATCCGTGGCGTCCTCGATGGGATCCACGTGATAGAAATCGGCGGCGGCGATGACGTGCATCCGCTCGCCGATCGGCAAGCCACCGGCAAGGGAAATCGAGTAGTTCTCGTTGTCGCCGATTTCGGTGATGCCGCCCTGCAGATTCGACTTGAAACCCGTGAAGTCCGTGTCGAGCAGGAAATTGACGACGCCACTGACAGCATCCGAACCGTATGCAGCGGAGGCGCCGCCTGTAACCACTTCGACTCGCTCCATGAGCGAGTCGGGCAGCAGATTCACGTCGAGCGTGCCGCGCCGACTCGACGGCACCACTCGCCTTCCGTCCAGCAGGACGAGCGTGCGGTTCTGTCCCACTCCGCGCAGGTTCAGGATGCTGGCTCCGGATGCTCCCGTCCAACCGGATGACGGCGCACCTTCAGGCACGGAGCTGTTGATGAATTGCGGGAGCTGCGTAACTGCCGCCGCGATCGTTGTCGGCGCCAGCACACGCAGATCGTCCACGGAAACTGACGTGACTGGCGTTGGCGTCGTCATGCCATCGCGCTGGATACGCGAGCCGGTGATTTGCACCTCTTCCATCGCTACCGTGCCGGACGCCGGGGCTTCCTGCCCGACTGCGACACCCGCGAAACCCGCCGCCATCGCGGCGTTCAGGATGCTCGCGATCGTTCGACGTACGTTGTTCATGTTATCCCCCCTCTTGGATTGATGATCGAACCGTCAGGTCTAGCCGCCTTGCAGTTGCCTCAATAAAGTGATGGTTGTCGGCTTGGCCTCAGGCGGATGGGTCGCAAGAAAGACTCCCTGCGCCCACACGAGCGGAGTGCGGCCCTGCTTGTCGGCGACGTCGAGCACCGCGCCCTTTTCCACCAGGAACCGGATGATGTCGTCGGACCCGCGATTGGCAGCGCCGTGAATGGCGCGCAGGCCCATCGAGTTCTCGGCGTTGACGTCGTTGCCGAGTGAATGAGCCAGCTTCACCGCTTCCAGCAGTGCCGCGGGACCTTCGTCGAAAGTTTGCGAGACAGTCCAGTTGATGCCCGCAGCCGCCATGAGAGGCGTGGTGCCGTTGTCCGTTGCGATGTTCGGATCCGCGCCTGCTTCGACGAGCAGGCGCATCACCTTCACGTCACCCGCGAGCGCGGCGCGGAGGAACGGCGTCTGGCCCGTGAAATCCACCCATGACAATGAACCGAGCCGCGTGATCCATCGTCGCTGCGGCGGATATTCCCGAGTGCGCGCGTTCAGGTTCGCGCCTCGCGAGACCAGCAGCCCGATCAGCTGAAGTGCTGCTTCCCGGTCCACTCCGTTGTCACGAGTGGGACCCGGTACGTCCAGATTTCGCACATCGACTGCTGCGAAAAGCGGCGTCTGCCCGTACCAATCCGTCGCATTTACGTTCGCGCCTTTCTCGATCAGCCAGGTGGCAACCTTCGGCTGTTCGTTCAGGACCGCCATCAGGAGCGGCGTCACGCCATCGGCATCCGCCTGCTCGATGTTCGCGCCTGCATCGAGCAACGCCTGGACGATTCCCAGGTGTCCCTCGCGAGAGGCATACAGGAGGGCCGTCTTCGCGCCCGGCGTCGGATCACGCTCGCCGCGCTCCGGCCAGCCACCACGAATGATTCCGGCACCTTTCGAGCCGCTGTTCGACGCCGGCAATCGGAACTTTGGCGTCTCTCCCACTCGCGTCTGCGCGGCCACGTTCGCGCCGCGCTCTATCAGCAGGTTCACGACATCCGTGTGTCCGTGACGCGCGGCGACCATCAGCGGCGTCTGCTGGTACGCGGTGTCCTTGCCATCCACTGCTGCGCCTTTGCTTAGCAGTGCTTTCACCACCTCTACCTGGCCGACGCGCGCAGCCATGATCAGGCACGTCTCGCCGGTGCCGTCTGTTGAGCTCGCGTCCGCCCCGGCGTTTAGCAGCAGGCGAACCATCGCGACGTCGCCGTTCGCGATCGCGAGATGCAGTGGCCTGACGCCATAGCGGTTAGGGCGATCCGCTTCGGCGCCGGCACGAAGCAACGCTCGGACGAGATGAGCGTCCTGCATGCGCACGACCCAATGGAGCGCCTGGGAACCACCGGCACCCGGTGCGTTGATGTCGGCGCCATCATTCAGGAGCGCGCGCACCTCCTTCGAATCGCCTTCCTCGGCAGCCCGCGCGATCGCGGAGTTGCCGCTTGTCGCGGCGGCGGCGGTCCCCAATGCGGCTGGCAGCAGCAGAAGAAGCGCAAAGGCATGGACCCATCGCCTCATAGGTCGACAACACCTGTGCTGTCGCCGAAGGACTCTGCCTCCACACCCAGGCGGTGAAGCATCGCCAGCTGCAGGTTCGACAGCGGAGTTTTCGGCCCCACCGCGACGTGGCGCCCGCCTTTCACCTTCCCGGCGGCTCCGCCCGCCACGACGATCGGCAGCGGGTCGTGATCATGCTGATTGCTGTTGCTCATCCCGCTGCCGTAGAGCACGAGCGAGTGGTCGAGCAGCGACCCGTCTCCGTCCGGGGTCTTCTGCAGTTTCTCGAGCAAATAAGCGAACGTGCGATGGTGATACTGATTGAGTTGCGCGAGGCGCGCGATGTTGTCCGGCACGTTGGAATGATGAGAAAGGTTGTGGAACGGCTCCCGCACGCCACTCGCCGCGTACACCGCATTGCTCACTTCCTTTGCGAACATGAGCGTCGTCACTCGGGTGACGTCCGCCTGCCACGCCAGGACCTGCAGATCGAACATGAGCTTCACGTGCACATCGAAGTCGTCTGGCACTCCGGACGGCGCGTCCGGCAGCTTGAGAGACGTCGGGACCTGCTGCGCGGCCAGCGCGATGCGTCGCTCGACTTCACGCACGTCGGTGAGATAACGATCGAGACGCGCGCGGTCGCTGGCCGGCAGTGTTCGCTGGAGCGATGCGACTTCGCCGATGATGGAGTCGAGCAGGCTGCGGGCCTGCTCGCGCCGGGCGGCACGCTCCTGCGCAGTGCTACCGTCGCCGAACAGACGCTCGAAGATCACCTGTGGGTTGTTCTCCATCGGCAGCGGAGATTTCGGCGATTGCCAGGAGATGGTGTTGCGATATGCGCAGGAAAGCCCCGCCCCGCAGCTGAGACCGCCGTCCTCGATTGCAAGCTCGAGGGACGGCAGCGGCGCATCCTGGCTGATGTGTTTCGCGGCGACCTGGTCGAGGCTGATTCCGAGCTCTGCCTCCGCGCCCGTTCCGGGCTTTGCGCCCGTGAGAAACACCGCCGACGAACGCGTGTGATTGGCGCCCGCAGAGGCGTCCTGCCCGTAAGCAAGCGGCAGAGTCAGGCCGCTCACGATGTTCACCCGATCCCGGAACGGTTCGAGCGGTTTGAGGATCTCGGTGAACTCGAATCCGGTGCCCGTCTTCGCCGGCGTCCATTTGCTCATCACCGCGCCGTGAGGAACGTACACGCACGCGAGACGTGCGCGCGGTGTTGTCGCCGCGGCCCGCGCCGTTCCCGCCGGGATCATCGACTCAAGAAGGGGCAACGCCAGCGCCGCCCCAGCGCCCCGAAGCAACGCACGTCGTGAAAGACTTCGCTTCGTCAGATATACCATGTGCCTCTCCCCGTCCTTTCCGAGACCTGCGAGGGCATGCCGCCTGGCGATCGATACATCGGCGTTTTCGGGTTTCATTGCTTGACCTTCATCTGGAACGGCACGCTATTGACGACGCCCAGCACGAGAGACGAGAACCGGTAATCCTCGCGACGCGCGTCGCGCACGATCTTGCGAATCGAAGGTTGGTCGAAGTACTCGATGCGGCGACCGAGCGCGTACGTCAGCAACTTCTCGGTCGCGCTCGTCACGAAGGAGTCGGAGTGGTCGAGCAGCACACCGCGCAGATCCTGAGCGCCGCTGAGATGCGTGCCGTCGATGAGCGTGCCGCTCGCATCGACGGGAACGTTGCCGTCCTTCTCCCGCCATCGCCCGATGAGATCGAAGTTCTCCAGCGAGAACCCGATGGGGTCCATGATCTGGTGACAGGACGCGCAGGTCGGATTCTCCCGATGCAGCTCCAGGCGCTCGCGCACGGATTTCGGCTGAACGGCGTTCGCTTCTTCCTTCAGGTCCGCTTCCACACCGGGCGGCGGTCGCGGCGGAGGCGCGCCAAGCAGCGTCTCCAGCACCCACGAGCCACGCATCACTGGGGATGTTCGATTTCCTGCGGACGTGACGGTCAGGATGCTTCCCTGCCCCAGCAATCCGCGCCGGGGCGAGTCCTTCGCGAGCGCGACGCGCCGCATGTATCCGCCGCGCACGTTCGGAATCCCGTAGTGACGCGCGAGCCGCTCGTTCAGCCACGTGTAGTCCGCATCGAGCAGACGGATGATGCTGCGATCTTCATGCACGATGTCCGCGAAGAGCCGCTGCGTTTCCTCCTCGAAGGAATCGCGCAGGCTTTCGTCGAACTCGCGGTCGAGCGGCTGCGCGTTGTGCAGCTCCCGCAGATGCAGCCATTGGCCGGCGAAGTTCTCCACCAACGCTTGCGAACGCGGATCGGCGAGCATGCGGCGCACCTGCTGCTCGAGAATCGCGGGCTCATGGAGCTTCTCGGCCGCCGCCACCTGCAGAAGCTCGTCGTCTGGAATGCTGCTCCAGAGGAAGAACGAAAGCCGCGTGGCGAGCTCAAGATCGCTGATGCGATACGCCGTGCCGGCGGTCAGATCGGCGCGATCCGACTCCATGCGATACAGGAAGCGGGGATCGGCCAGCAGTCGCGCGAGGCCCTGCTGGATACCGCCCTCGAAGCCGCCGGTCCGGCGACCCGCCTCGTAGAAGCTCATGAGGCGGTCCACTGCCGCGTCGGTGCGCTCGAGCGGCCTGCGGAACGCTTTCGAGGCGAGGCGCGTCAGGATTTCTCGCGCACACGGCGCCTCCTCGCTCGCATCTTTGGGGAAGCACGTGAAGATCGCGCGTCGGCTCGGGGTGTCTCCCGGGCCCGTCGCGTCGAACGGACCGACGATGGTCACGCTTTCGAAATCATCCCGACGTGGCTGGGACTTCGCGTAGAGATCGTCCTCGCCGTCCGAACGCCTCTGCTCCACGAGCGCGATGCCAATCTCATGCGGTCCGGCATTCACGCGCAGGCGGAAGCGTCGCGGGTCCTCGATCTTGACCGGCTCCCCGTCGATCATGATGTCGACCCGCGGCGGCGGTGGGCCCGCCGGACCCGCGAAGCGAAAGCCACTGCCGGCGCTGATGCGGAACTCGTATTCGGCGTCGAGCGGGAAGTTGTGAGTGAAGTGCGTGCCGCCTCGCGTTCCGAGCGGCAGGCCTTCGATGTGCGCCCGCTGGACCGGGCCCGCGGGCCCGACGTACTTCGCCGTCACGGGGGTCATCGATCGATCGCCGACCGCCCAGCGGCTGATCTTCATCGATGCCGAAACGTATGCCTGGATCAGCGTCGGGGAGACGCCCAGGACATCCGCGATGTTGTCGAAGCCCTCAGCCGCGTCGTCCGCGGGCAGGAGCGTCGTGACATCCACGTCGTAGGCGATGAGATCCCGGATCGCGTTCCGGTACTCGGTGCGATTCAGGCGATGCAGGGACTTGGTGCCCGGATGCGGACGCGCGAGACCTGTCGCATCGAGTCTCGCCTCCAGCTCGCCGGCGAAGCGGTCGAGCTGCGAGCGCGGCGGACGGGGCTTGCCCGCCGGCGGCATCATGCCGGTCCGCATCTTCCTGATGGCCTTCTCCCAGGTCTCGGCGTCTTCCGTGAGGGCTGCCGGATCCAACGCGTCGAATGCGACGCCTCCTGCCCAGTCCACGGTGTTGTGGCAGTCGGTGCAGTACCGATCGAGGAGATTCCAATGCCGCGGAGTGGCCGTGCTTGCCCCGGTCGCTGTCGCTCCCCATGCGGCGAAGGCAACGCACGCTGCAGCCGCAGCCCCGATCAGATGTCGCATCGGCTGAAAGTCCCCCTCGACTGACAGGAACGGAGTTAGGGGACTTCGAAGGAGTCGCGGAAGTGGAAAACGGTTAGGCGCACACTTTTACTTGTTAGTAACGCGCGACTAACCGCCCACGCGCGGCTCTGGAGCCATCACAGCGCCTCGGTGCGGCTCAGCGGGTGCCAGACACATTGCGCAGCGACTGCCGGGCACACTGCGATCACCGGGCCCCTCGACACTCGACGGCCGCCGAATGGCGGGGTTATTCTCCGCGCCGCCTGGCTCGAGCTCCCAGATGGGCTTCCGGCATCTGAGCCGCCCGGCGATTGAGGGCCTTCACTCCATGCCCGATGCAGACGCATCCGCCGTAAAGCGCCATCTGGAAAAGCTGCTCACCTGCGAGCAGCTCGGCAAATCCGAAACCAGTCGCAAGCTCGTGACGTATCTCGTCGAGCGCGCGCTCCGCGACGAAGTGCCGAAGGAAGCGGAGATCGCCATCGACGTCTTCGGCCGGGACGCGTCCTTCAATGGCGCCGAAGACTCGCTCGTCCGCGTCGCCGTCCGAACGCTTCGGCAGAAGCTCGCCGAGTACTACGCTGGAGCTGGGCGGCACGACGAGCTGCAGTTCGTGATACCGAAAGGCGGCTATCGCCTGTCGTTCGTGCCGAATGCGTCGACGTCGGTAGACCCGGCTCAGCAAGGCATGCCCGCCCTCACCTCCAGCGACGGAACTCCCGGATCCGGCGCCGTGCCCGCCAAGCGAAAGACTGCGCGCATCTTCGCCTGGAGCGCAGCGGTTGCCGTCGCGTTGCTGGCGGTCTCAGTCGTGACCAATGTGTATCTCTGGAAGCGCATCCCCAAAGAGGATCCCGCGCTCGCGGCTATCAAGCGCAGCGCCGTCTGGGCGGATGTGATCGGAAGCAACCGGCCGCTGATGATCGTGCTGGGCGATCTCTTCATGTACACGCAAACGGATCCGGTGACCGGCCGCGTCCAGACCGTTCGCGATACGGAGATCAACTCGTCCGAGGACCTTCGCGCCTTCCTCGCGAGCAATCCCCGGTTCGCCGCCGACCGCGGTCAGCGATACGTCACGATGATCCAGAAAAGCGCCGCAGTGGGCATGGCGTCCGTTCTGCAACTTGTGAGCCGGCCGGGACGACGCGTCGAAGTCCGCGTGCGCGACGAAGTCCAGGTGGAAGATGTCCGGAACAACGACATCGTCTACATCGGCCCGCTCGTGCGCCTCGGTCCGCTCGCGGGGCACTATCAGGCACAGTCACGCTACCGCTTCGAGGCCTCGACGGCGGCTGTGAAGGATCTCGTCTCGGAAAAGAGCTTCCTGCCCGAAGGCGAGCTCGGCGGGGAGCATCTCGATTACGCGCTGGCGGCGCGGTTTGAGGGGCCGACGGGCAATCACATCCTCATCTTCACGTCCGGCGGCCGCAACGCCGGGCTTCTTCAAATAGTGCGAACTCTGACATCGGCCGCAGGGCTCGCGGAGTTGGAGAAACGACTGAGCGCGTCTTCAGGCGCGATCCCTGAATCGTTCGAGGCGTTGATGTCCGTCACGGGATTCAGGCAGACCGATCTCGACGCGCAGTTCATCGACGTGCACGCCTTGCCCTCCTCACGGGCCGAACGGCAAGCGCGCGCAGAAACGCCGTAGCTACTTGCCGGAGCGAACCATGCCCGCGCGGCCCATGGCAAGCAGCGCGGCCCTTGGTCACTAGCCCGCGGTAGCGAGCGCGCCGGGCTGGGCGAGCTCACCTCGCGCGCCTTTGCGGCTTCGCCGGCTCCGCACGCGTTCCCAGACGCGCTCATGCAGGAAATATCCCACGGAGTTGCAGAGCGGCTCGACCAGCGCCACGGCGCCACCGACCATTACGCTACCCGTCATGAGATACACGATCGTGAAGGCGATCGTGATATGCATGGCTGTGAATGTCACTGTCTTGATCATGGCGACGACAATAGGGTCGACGCATCGTAGATGGAAATGAATCTTGTTTATCGATGCGATAGGTCCCGTCGATTGACGGCGACGCTTGAGCTGCGAGGTCAGCTCAATCGGTGCGCGATGAGCGCGGCGTAGTGCGGCTGAGCTTCGTCGGCGATTCGCTGGAGATCGGCGGGGAGTCGCACTTCCCGGCTCGGTGGCGGCGGCGCGAAGCAGGTCGTGCGCTCGACGGCTTCGCCTATTCGAACGCCTCAGGTTTCGTGAAGCGCTTCCGCGATGTTCACTCGGGCAGCGCGTAGTGCGGGGAATAGTGCCCCCGCAAGCCCAAGCGAACAGGCCAGAGCGATCACGCCGATGACCAGCGGTGGAGTGATAGTCAGCGAGTACACGAGCTGCGAATCGAACAGCGCTCCGCCGAGCGTGCTGATCCTCGCGCCGTCGAACGCGACATAGGCGATCCCTACTCCGATCGCTGCGCCGACGAAGGCAAGCAAGAGCGCTTCCAGCAGCACCGCGACCGCAACCGGCGTCGAACCGAACCCGATGGCTCGCAGCGTCGCGATCTCCACGCCGCGCGACACGACCGCCGAATGCATCGAATTGATCGCGCCGAAGAGCGCGCCCAACGCCATGATCGAACCGATCACGTACGCAACGAGTTTCAGCCTGCGGTTCACATCCTTCGATGCCGTTGCCAGATACTCGGGCTCGCGAAGCGCGTCCACCAGCAGCCTGCGGTCACTCTCAAGCGCCTGCCTGAACATCTCGAACGATTCCGGCGACTCAAGCGCAACGATGATGCTGTTGACGGCGTTCATCTTGTAAGCAGACATGACCGTTTGCGCATCCGCAATCACCTCGGATTCGCGCGAACCGTTGCCGCCGGCGAAAATGCCGACCACCGTCCAGTCCCCATCCTGGAGCCGCACCTGGTTTCCGATTTCCAGCCCCGCGAACTGCGCCGCCGCCGATGCACCCACCAGCAGCTCCTGAGTGCCGCGGCGAAACATCCTGCCGGAAACGACCTTCAGCTCCGGACGCAGCGTGAAGTACTGCTCACCTACACCGCGAAAGGTGACATTCACGTCCGAGTTGTCGCTCTTGCGCGAGACCGGCGCGACCAGCACTACTTCCGCCGACGCGATGGGCTCGCCGCTCACGTTCCGCCGAACGCCCGGCGCGTTCAGAACACCCTCAACGCTCTCCCTCGAGATGTTGCCTTCGTACTCGGATTCGACGCCCTCCGCGAGCACGATGACCCGATCCGCCCGGCCGTCGCCTTCGATGGTGGCCCGAAATCCCAGCGCCATCGCGAGTACCGGAATGAGTACGGCGACGACCCCGGCGATACCGATGACGATCACGAGCGAGCTTCCCAACCGCAGCGGGATATTGCGCAGGTTGGTCGCGGTAACGGTGACGATCTGCGATACGAGACTCATGCGATCACCGCTTCCCCAGGGCCGTGGCGATCTGCATGCGAGACAGCCTCAATGCGGGCAGCGCCGAGCCGATGAATGCGAGACACGCCGCGCACAGCAGACCGGCGCCCGCCACGGCCGGCGACACGACGATGACGCCGATGTCTTCCCTTGCGAGAGGCGCTATGAGCCTCGCGATGACGAGCCCGATCACGGCCGGCGGCAAGTACAGCAGAAGCGCCTCCGCGTACGCGAGACCGAGCACGCCACGGCTCGAATAACCCATCGCCTTGAGAACCGCGAAGTCCCGGGACCGCTCCTGTAACGCCTGGCGCAGCGTATTGCCCGTCAGAAAAGCGAGCGTGAAAAGCACGGCTCCCATGATGGCGTTCGTAAGGAACTTCACATCGCCCATCTGCTTCGCCTGGATTTCGGCGCGCTGCTGGTCGGATCGCGTGCGCGTTTCGTGCGGCGAGTTGGCGAAGATCCGGTCGATTGCGGCAGCCATGGCCACGGCTTTCGTCGGATCCGCGATCTTCACGTAGAAGAGCTCGGCGGTGCCGCGATTCTCGACGCGGCCCTCGTCGAAGTAGTCGTAGTTGATGATGCCGAAGAAGGAGCGCCCGACGGCGTTGGGTGTATTGAAGATCCCCACGATCCTGAACGGCCAGTCCGGATTGCCATCCCGCTTCGGCGTGGGAGCCTCAAGCGTGATCGTGTCCCCGACCTTCCAGTGCATGAGCTCCGCCAGCTCCGGCGTGACGAGCATGCCCATGCGGGTCGAGCGGATCGCCTCGAGGGCCGCCTGGTCGATCACGAGACCGGGCCGCAGCCGGAAGAACGACTCCGGGTACGTCGCGAGCGCGGCGATCTGGTTGCGGAAATCGACTTCGCGCGAGCTGCCAATGAAGTAAGCGCGCGGCGCCACCTCCACCACGCCGGGCAGGCCCTGGATCTGCGCCATCGACGCGATCGGCATGGGCGCTCCGCCCCGAACGCGCGTATTCGTGACCAGGAACTCGCGGCGCGCATTCTCGATGCTCCGTTCGAAGCCGGCGTTCACCCCTTCGAGCAGGCCGAGCAGCACGAACGCGATTGCGATACAGATCGCGGTGAGCGTTGTGCGGACCGGCCGGCGCCAGAGCCCGGCCCACGCGAGCGGCAGAAACTTCATCCCGGCTCCCTGGAAGCTCCTCCAATCGGCGGTTTGTACAAGGTTTTCCGGTCGGGACGGAAGCACCGAAGTCACACCTTCCGCGCGCGCCGCTGCTCGAACGCGCGCGAAGGGTCGAGTGGACCATGGGGACAGGCCTGCGAGGGAACAGTCGCACCTGCTTCGGGGTTCTAGCTAGTCGCTCACCGTCCCAGTCGCTCACTCCCGGAGGTATCGGCCATGAGTCTCTTCGAAAGCATCAAGAAGGCGATCTTCTACAACCCGCTCGCAAAGGGACAGCCAGCGCAGGGCGCTCCGGCAGCTTCAGGGCACACCGCTCGTCCCGCCGCGCCTGCAACGGCCACACGGCCGGCGAGCGGCGCGTCGGCGGCGCCTCAAGCCAAGTCGCCGGCCCAGCCCGCGGCGACGGCCGGTGCGCCGTCCGGAGCCACCGCGGCATCGGCAGGCGCTTCGACGACGACCTCGACATCCGGCGCACCCGCATCGGCAGCCCCGGCATCCGCGCCCGCCGGCGTAGACATCGAAGCGGTCCTCGACGGCCTCGCCGCTCGCAATCCGCAGAAGCTCAACTGGCGAACGTCGATCGTGGATCTGATGAAGCTCGTCGACCTCGACTCCAGCCTCAAGCATCGCAAGGAGCTTGCGGCCGAGCTCGGCTACGACGGAAACACGGATGACTCGGCAGCGATGAACATCTGGCTGCATCGCGCAGTGATGAAGAAGCTCGCAGAAAACGGAGGCAAGGTTCCCGCGACTCTGCAATGACCCTTTGGGCCAATGCATGTGACCGCAACCTTGTTGCCCTCTTCGCACACTCCGCACAGGTGATTGCGCTTATGATTCCGCGGTAGGCCTTCGCACCCGCGGGAGGGACGCCTGCGAAGGGGGAGTACCATGACTCACAATCTGCTCGTCTCTTTCAAGATACGGGACCGGGTCCGGCAGGCCGCGCTCATCGTCGCGGCCATCGAGGAGCTCGGACCGACCGCGCGGATCTTCGGCGGCACATGGTTCGTCAGCTCCACGCTGACCGCGGCGGAAGCGGCGCTCCGGATCGGCGACATCCTGAGCCACGAAGACAGCTTGCTGGTCGCCGATCTTGCCGACAACATTGCGGTCACGCTCAACGTCGACGAACGCTCCCTGGAGTTCATGAGCCGGCATTGGGCAAGACCCCCGAACCCGTTGGGCCCGATCGGAAACCTGCCGGATGTCCAAAGCCACGCGAGCAACGAAGATGCTGGGAGACGCCGGCATCGAGTTCACGCTTCACAGCTACGAGTACGAGGCGGACGCGGACCGGATCGGTCTTCATGCAGCCTCAGCTCTCGGCGAGCCTCCCGAGCGCGTGCTGAAGACGCTGATGGCGCTGGTCGATCGCAAGCCGGTCTGCGTGATCGTCCCGTCGGACCGTGAAGTGTCGATGAAGAAGCTCGCGGCGGCGTTCGCGGGCAAGTCGGCGGAGATGATGCCGCCCGCGGACGCCGAGCGCGTGTCGGGGTACAAGGTCGGCGGCATCAGTCCGTTCGGCCAGATGCGGAAGGTCCCGACGGCCATCGAAGTGCAGGCGCTGTCGCACGACCGGGTGTACATCAACGGCGGTCAGCGCGGGCTTCAGGTGCGGCTGGATCCGAACGCCGCCATGCGCGTGCTCGGGGCTATCGCGGCTTCGCTCGTCGCCTGACGTCCGAGGTCGCGCCACGGACGGCGTGGCCCTTCAGAGCTCGCGGTACATCACGAAGGCGTCCACATACCCGAGCGTCGGGTGGTGGAAGGCCTTCGGCAGCCGACCCACTATTTCGAAGCCGTTCGCTTCCCACGTGCGAACGGCGCGCATGTTCGTGCTCACCACGAAGTTGAACTGCATGGCGCGAAACCCTCGTGCGCGCGCCCGCTCGAGCGAGTGGTTCAGCATCGCCCGGGCAACGCCGCGACCCTGCGCCTCCGGCGAGGTCATGTATCCGCAGTTCGCGACGTGACTGCCCCCGCCGCCCTGGTTGGCCCGCAGAAAATAGGTGCCCAGGATGCGGCCGCCCTCTTCGGCCACGAACGTCTCGTGACTCGGCGCGCACCAGTAGCGGATGGCGTCTTCCTTCGGCATATCCCGGGGAACCGTGTACGTTTCCCCGGCGCGGAAGACGGGCTCGAGAATCGCCCAGATGTCGTTTGTGTCAGCGGCGGTCGCCGCGCGGATGTTCAGCATCGTCGCTCCATTATGCAGGCAGCGCTTTCGTGGGTGCCTCCGGAAAGGATCGCCTGAGAACGGAAGAAGCGCCACAACGTGGACACCCGGCCGCGATGCTTGCCGGAAGCCGCCGGCGGGACGCTCGGGGCGGACCTGCCGTCGCCTGCTTCCGGTACATTCCGACGGGCACAACGAGGGGGGAAGTTCATGCCTGCAGCTCTTCGCAGCATCCGGGCGCTCGCGATCTCTCTGGCCATGCTTGGCGCGCTCGGCGCGGCCTCGCCGCTTCCGGCCCAGACACAGCCGCCGGAGCTGCAGATAAGCCCTGTTTCGGACTCCACTCTCCTCAATCCGCCGCCGCAGGACTGGCTCATGTGGCGCCGGACGCTCGACTCCTGGGGCTACAGCCCATTGCGCGAGATCGATGCGACCAACGTCGGGCTGCTTCAGCTCGCGTGGGCCCGCGGGCTTGAGCCCGGAGTGCAGGAAGGTACGCCGCTCGTGCACGACGGCGTTCTCTATTTCCCCAATCCGAAGGACATCATCCAGGCATTCGATGCGGCGACCGGCGATCTTCTGTGGGAGCACCGGCGCCCCAATCCGGCCGACATCGAAAAGTTCATCAACGCTCCCTTCATCAATCGCAACCTGGCGATCTATCAGCACCTGATCATCGACACTTCCGCCGACGGTGCGGTGTACGCGCTCGACGCGCGAACCGGCAAGGAGGTGTGGACGACGCAGGTGCTCGATTACAAGACAGGTGTGCATCAGACGTCGGGGCCGATCGTCGCGGACGGCAAAGTCATCACGGGCCGCGGCTGTGAGCCCTTGCCGGATGCGAATCCGCACGCGTGTGTCATCGTCGCGCACGATGCCCTCACGGGACGCGAGCTCTGGCGCACACGTACGATTCCTGGGCCCGGCGAGCCTGGCAACGAAAGCTGGGGCGACATCCCCTTCGACGAGCGCAAGCACGTGGGCGCCTGGATGGTGCCCAGCTACGACCCGGAGCTGAAGATGCTGTTCATGGGGACGTCGGTGACGTCGCCCGCGCCGAAATTCCTCATGAGCGGCAACGACAAGAAGTACCTGTATCACAACAGCACGCTCGCGCTGGACGTGCGGACGGGAAAGATCGTCTGGCACTACCAGCATCTCGTCGATCACTGGGACCTCGACCACACCTTCGAGCGCATCCTGCTGGACACGGAAGTGACGCCGGACAAGGAATCGGTTGCGTGGATCAACCCGACGATCAAGCCGGGCGAGGTTCACAAGGTGATCACCGGCATTCCGGGCAAGACCGGCATCGTCTACACGCTGGATCGTCGCACGGGCAAATTCCTGTGGGCGACGCCGACGATCCAGCAGAACGTGGTCGGGAAAATCGACGGGCGGACGGGCGCTGTCACGGTGAATCCCGACGCGCTTTTCTCGGCGAAAGGTGATGAAGCGACGATCTGCCCTGGGATCGTGGGCGGGAAGAACTGGCCCGCGGGCGCGTACAGCCCGCTCACCGGGGCGATGTATTACCCGTTGCAGAACATGTGTTCGAAGTACACGGTGTCCATCGCCTCGCGCAAGGAGCCTTCCTCTTATGGCATTCGCGCGATCAACCAGTTTGCGCCGGGAACGCAGAACCTCGGGAGCATCTACGCGATCTCGGCGAAGACGGGGAAGATCGAGTGGAAGTATGAGCAGCGTGCGTCGCTGCTGTCTCTCGTTGCCACCGGAGGTGGATTGCTGTTTGGGGGGGATGTGGCTGGACGGTTCAGGGCTTTGGACCAGCGAACCGGAAAGGTGCTGTGGCAGACGAATCTCGGCGCGCAGGTCACGGGGTTTCCGGTGACGTACTCGGTGCGCGGCAAGCAGTACGTTGCGGTCAGCACGGGGCAGGCGGTGAACACGGCTGCGTATCTTCTGCTTACGCCGGAGATTCGGCCGAGCAACAACAGCAACCTCTATGTGTTCGCGTTGCCGGAGGGATGGCAGAGCGCGCGGACGACGTCGACGCAGGCGCCCGGCGGGGGAAGCGGGCTCACGAACCCGAATGCAGCAGGCACAGCGTCCGCGAGCGCGGGGTTGGCTCCAGAAGCGTCGCGTTCCGCCTCGGCAGCGCCCGGCTCAGCGTCCTCGGCTAGCGCCGCGGGTTCGGCGGCGGCATCGGGCTCGGCGTCCTCGGCTAGCGCTGCGGGTTCAGCGGCGCCGGGCTCAGGCTCCACGGCTGGCGCTGCGGATTCAGCGGCGTCGGGCTCAGCGGCGTCGGGCTCAGCGGCGTCGGGCTCAGCGGCGCCGGGCTCAGCGGCGTCGGGCTCAGCGGCGCCGGGCTCGGGCACGGTTGCCGCGACGGCCGGCGCGATCACGCCAGCTCCGCAATGTCGGAGGCCGGACGTTCTGCCCTCTTCCGCAACGTCGGCGGTCATTCTTCCGAACGGCCAGTTCAAATCCGTCCAGAGCATCGAAGGCAAAAAAATCTACACGGAGCAGCAGTGCGCGATCTGCCATGGCGAGAACATGCGCGGTTCCGCCAGCGCGCCGGCGCTTGCCGATCCCGGCTTCCGTCAGGCCTGGCAGGGCAGAACGCTCGGAGCGTTGTTCGATTGCATGAAAGCCTCGATGCCGCCGGGGCGCGGCGGCAGCCTGAGCGACAACGACTACGTGCATCTCATCGCCGCGATCCTTGAGGCGAACGGATATACGCCCGGCAAGGAATCCTCGCTGTTGCCCGACATGCGACAACTGAGCCGCATCCAGTTCGGCCCCGCGAACTGACGCAGGCAGCGCGCTCAGCCGCCGCTACGTGCAGTCGGACGCGCGCCGTCTTCGAAGATCCTGCGCGGCTGCGCTCCCGCTGCGAGCCCGCGCTCCGCCGCGAGCCTGCGCTCAGCCGCAAACCTGCGCTCAGCCGCGAACCTGCGCTCAGCCGCAAACCTGCGCTGAGCTGCGAACCTGCGCTCAGCCGCAAACCTGCGCTCGGCCGCGAGCCTGCGCTCAGCCTGCGCTCAGCCGCAAACCTGCGCTGAGCTGCGAGCCTGCGCTCAGCTGCTCGCCCTGAGCTTGCGACCGCGCGCCCCTCTCACTGCTGCGCGCCGTTCATCCGCCTCAGCACTTCCCCGAGCTGCCGTATTTCCTCGCCGTACCGCGCCCAATCGCCCGCGCGCTGCGCTTCGATCGCGCGCTGGTAGTGCTGTTGCGCCTGGGAGGCCAGCGCCTCCGGCGCTGTAGACTGTGGCGTACGCGTGGTCTCCGGCGGAGTCCCGGGCGTCCGCGGAGTCTCCGGCGCGGCGGAGCCTCTATCGCGCCGCTGATCCCCACCCGGCGGGAACAGCCGCTCGAGCGCTTCGTCCAGCGTCTCCTCCATCACGATGTGGTTCTGATACGCCACGACCACGCGCTTCAGCTCCGGAATCCTCCCGTTCGCCGCGCGCAGGTACAGCGGCCGGATGTACAGCAACGACTCCTCAATCGGAATCACCAGCAGATTCCCGTGGATCACCTCCGACCCCTGCTGATTCCACAGCGTGATCTGAGGTGCAATCACCTGATCCTGACTGATGCGAGCAGCGATCTGCCGCGGCCCGAAGATCACCGTCTGCTTCGGGAACTGAAACACCATGAGCTGCCCGTAGTTCTCGCCGTCACTCCGCGCGACCATCCATGCCGCGAGGTTGTCCTTCTGGCGCGGCGTGTACGGCAGCATCTGGATGTACTCTGCGTCAGCCTCTCCAGGCAGCTTCATGATCGTGTAGTAAGGAGTCATCGGCCGAGCGGCTTCGCGCCCCTGCTCCAGCGACGGCACGTCCCACTGGTCCTCACGGTTGTAGAACGTGTCCGGATTCGTCATGTGGAACGTGGCGAACATCGAAGCCTGCAACGCGAAGATGCCCTGCGGATAGCGCAGACGCGTGCGCAGATCCTCCGGCATCGCCGAGAGCGGCTCGAAAAGATCCGGAAAGATGCGCGCGACGGTCGCCGCGACCGGGTCCGTCGGATCCACGAGGTGAAAGCGCGTGGTGCCGTCGTAGGCATCGACCGTCACCTTCACGGCGTTACGAATGTAGTTGATGCCGCCGGCACTCGGCGTCGAGTACGGATACAGGCGGCTGATCGTGTACGCGTCCTGTATCCATACGAGCCGCCCATCCGAGATGGACAGATACGGATCCGGATCGTACGTGAGGAACGGCGCGATCCGGTTCACGCGCTCCGCGATGCGCCGGTACATGAGCACGCGACTGTTCTCAGTCAGGTTCGGCGAAAAGAACACGTCCGGCGACTTGAACCGGATTGCGAACAGCAGCCGGCGGATCGCGCTGCCGACGCCGACCCCGCCTTTCCCGTCGTAAATGCCAAAGACGTTCGCATCCCCGCGCGGATAGTCGAACTCCTGCGTCGCCGTCTTCACGAAGACGTGATCGTTCAGGATCTCGCCGAAGTAGATCGCCGGCTGCGTGACTTTCAGGTCGACGGTGGACTGCGGCGGCAGGTCCTTCACGAAGAGCACCGGCAGGCCCTCCGGCGTCACCTCGTTCACCGGCCCGAGCGTGATGCCGTAGCCGTGCGTGAACGTGAGCCGCTGGTTGATCCAGGTCTGGCTCGGCAGCGACGCGGAATTCAGCTCGCGCGCGGACAGCATGATCTGCCGGTACTTGCCGTCGATCATGTACCGGTCGTTATCGACGGAATTGAAGTCGTAGTACGTGCGGATTTCCTGGATCTGCGCGAACGTGTCGAGCAGCGGCGCCTCGTTCCACAGCGGCACGTTGTCGAGCGTGGCCGAGTTCCGGGCAATATCGTCCCGGGTCAGCGCCGCATCGCCCGAGATGCTTCGCTCCTGCACCTTGTCCAGCGCGAAGGCCGAGCGCGTGGCCTCGATGGAGTGCGCGATGAACGGCGTTTCGCGCACCTGCTCATTCGGCGATACATACAGGCGCTGGAGCGCGAAAGCGTAGAGATTGCCGAGGATGGACACGGCGACATAGAGCCCAACGGCCCACACGAACGGACGCCAGCTGGAAGCGGTCATCTGCCACACGAGCAGACCCGAGCCGATGATCGCCGCCACGACAAGAACCCATTGCGTCGGAATCGTGGCGTACACGTCGACGAACGACGCGCCGTGGATGATGCCGGACTGCGTGGTCAACGTGGCCGGAATCCCGAGCCAGGCGCGAATTGCCAGCAGCAAGAGGACGACGGCGCCCAAGGCGCAAAGATGTTTCCGGGCGCGATCGCTCACGATGAGCCCGCGTTGCGGATCGAGCACGATGCTCTGGCACGCGAAATAGACGAGTCCCGCAGCAAGCGCGCCGAGCACGACGGCCATGAAGGCCAGGGAATGAAGGAAATGCAGGAAGGGAAGCTGGAAGAGGTAGAACGAGATGTCGTACCCGAGCACCGGGTCGACCTTGCCGAACGGCACCGCGTTGCGGGCCATCAGCCACGTATCCCAACGGCCCGACGCGTACAGCGCCACGAATAGCGCAACGATGGCGGCGCCCATGTAGAACAGCGGCCGGAGCCGCCGCAGGTCGATGGCGATGGTGCGCGGACCCTGCGGCCCGTAAACGATGAATTCCCGCTGCTGCAGCCCGGTTTGCGCGATGTGGATGTTGAGGAACAGCACCCCGAAGATCACCGCGAACACGGCCGCGCCCATGGCGATCCGGGTGTTCAGCGTGCGCAGGAAGACCTGGTCGTGCCCGACCTCCTGGAACCAGAGCCAGTCCGTGTAGACGGTGGCGAGGGACGGCAGGAGGAACGACAGCAGAAGAACTGCGCCCAGGATGACGACACCGAGGTGTTTGCCCATTCTCACTTCTTTTCGTCCCGTCGTTGGCCTGCGCTCCTCGCGCCGGGCCCGCCCGCTGGCAGGGGGCGGCATTGAAACATAGACCGGAGCCGGATGGCCACGTTGGCGCTGCGAGCGGCCGTTCGGGCCCTTCCTTTAGAATTCGCGGCATGCCGAGCTCCGCCGTACCTGTTTTCCGCCTGCAGGGACTTCGCAAGACCTATGGCGAGGGACAGGCGGCCGTCCATGCGCTTCGCGGCGTGGATCTCACCATCGAGGAAGGCGAGCTCATCGTGCTCCTCGGCCCCTCGGGGTCCGGCAAATCCACGCTCCTGAACGTGCTGGGCGGCCTGGACCGGCCCACGGCGGGCCATGCGTTCTTTCGCGACCTGGACATCGCCACCGCGAGCGATGCGCAGATCACGCGTTACCGGCGTCTCAACGTCGGGTTCGTGTTCCAGTTCTACAACCTGATCGCAAGCCTCACAGCGGCGGAGAACGTCGAGCTCGTCACCGAGATCGCCGAGAACCCGATGCCGGCGAAGGAAGCTCTGGAGCTCGTCGGGCTGGGCGCCCGGTCGCACCACTTCCCCGCTCAGCTTTCGGGCGGCGAGCAGCAGCGGGTGGCGATCGCGCGGGCCATCGCCAAGCGGCCCACCGTACTGCTGTGTGACGAACCGACCGGCGCGCTGGACGTCGCAACCGGCATCCGCGTGCTCGAAGCAATTGTCACGGCCAACGAACAACTGCACACGACCACCCTCCTGATTACGCACAATGCGGATATCGCCCGCATCGGCGACCGCGTGGTCCGATTCGCGGACGGTCTCATCCGCGAGATCGAGGACAATCCCAAGCGGGTGCCAGCCCGCGAGCTGAACTGGTGATGAGACTCTCCTCACTCGACCGCAAGCTCCTGCGGGACCTCACCCGCCTCAAAATGCAGGCCATCGCGGTCTCGTCCGTGCTCGCGTGCGGCGTGGCGCTCTTCGTCATGGCCACCGGCATGTACGACTCGCTCGAGCGCGCGCGGGACGAGTACTACGACACCGCGCGAATGGCGGACATCGCCGTCTCGGTGGTCCGCGCGCCAGACCCCCTGGCCAGTCAGCTCGCTTCGCTTCCCGGCGTGAACGCGCTGGAGGCGCGCGTTTCCGGCATCGGACTGCTGGATCTCCCGGGAAAATCCGATCCCGTGTCGGCTCGCCTGGTCTCGCTGCCGCCGGACCGCAAGCCGCGGGTCAACGACGTGCTGCTTCGTTCAGGGCGTTGGCCCAACCCTGCGCGCGACAACGAGGTGCTCATCAACGAGGCCTTCGCTGAGGCGAACGGGCTCGCGCCGGGCATGGAGCTGCGAGCGCTGATCTACGGCCGCCAGCGCGTGCTGGAAATCACGGGGATCGCCAGCAGCCCCGAGTTCGTGTTCGCCGTCGCTCCCGGCGCGATGCTTCCGGAGCCCGAGCGCTTCGGCGTGCTGTGGATGGGACGCGAGGCGCTCGGGCGCGCGTTCGACCTCGATGGTGCCTTCAACGACGTCGCGTTCCGGCTGGCTCCGGAAGCAGATATCCGAACCACCATCGACGCGATCGATGCGACCCTCGCCCGCCATGGAGGGCGAGGCGCATACGGCCGCGACCGGATGCTGTCCGCGCAGTTCCTGGCGGACGAGCTCACGTCGTTGCGAACGATGGCCTCGATCCTGCCGCCGATCTTCATGCTGGTGGCGGTGTTCCTGCTGAACGTGTCGCTCTCGCGTCTCGTCGCCACGGAGCGCTCGAACATCGGGCTCCTCAAGTCGTTCGGGTACGGCAACGCTGCCATCGGATTCCATTACAGCAAGTTCGCCATTGCATTCGCGCTTCTGGGCGCCGCCATCGGCTGCGTCGTCGGGCGATGGATCGGCGGCTACATGGCGGATCTTTACGCCAAGGTGTATCGCATCCCGGTGCTGCAGTTCGACGCGGGGATGGATGTGTATCTCTGGGCAGTCGTCGTCGCGCTGGTCGCGGCCGTGCTGGGAGCCGCGCAGGCTGTTTTCCGCGCCACCAAACTGCCCCCTGCCGCTGCGCTAGCGCCGCCTGCTCCCACGAGCTTTGGCCGGCTGGGCCAAGGTGTGGAACGCATCGCGCGAAACATGGATGGCAAAACGCGGATGGTCGCACGCCGCATCGCTCGTTTTCCGAGACGGTCTGCGACTACAGTCGTAGGCATCGCGCTCGCATTGGCGCTGCTCATCACGTCCCAGCACTTCCCGCTGTCGATGAATTTCATCGTCGACGTCACATTCGGCGTCGCTCAGCGCATGGATGCCACGCTGAGCTTCGCGGAAACGGCCGACGAGCAGATCCTGACCGAAGTCCGTCGCTTGCCTGGCGTGCTCTCGGTGGAACCATTGCGCGCGACGGAAGTGCTTTTTTCCGCCGGATCACGCCAGCGGCGCGAGACGGTGATGGGCATCCCTGAAGATGCGTATCTTTACCGGGTGCTCGATCTGGATCTGCGCGGCGTTCCCATGCGGTCGGACGGCATCACCCTCTCCCACACGCTCGCAAACAAGCTCGCCGTCGGTGTTGGAGACACCGTGCGGATGCAGGCCACGGACGGCCATCGCGCCGTCGCGGAGTTGCAGGTCGTCGCCGTCGTGAAGCCATTCCTGGGCGGTTCTGCGTACATGGAGATGAACGCGCTCAGCCGCGCGCTGCGAGAGCCCGGGCGCGCAAGCGCGGCCTACGTGCTCATGGACGAGAGCCAACGGGATACGCTCAACCGTCGCATCAAGGAACTGCCGATGATCGCGGGCGTCTCGTTCCTCGACAACGCCTCCGCATCGATGCGAAAGATGTTGAGTGAGGGCAGCGGGTTTTTCTCGTACATGTTCGTCGTGTTCTCGTGCCTCATGGCAGGCGGGGTCGCCTTCTCATCCGCGCGCGTCACTTTCGCTGAGCAGGAGCGGGATCTCGCTACGCTGCGAGTTCTGGGGTTCGGGAGGCGCGAAGTGTCGTACGTGCTGCTGGCCGAGATCGGTGTGCTGCTGCTGATCGCGCTGCCCACCGGAGTGGTGCTGGGGGCTGCGCTCTCCCGGTGGCTGATGACTCAATTCCAGACCGAGCTGTTTACGTTTCCCTACGTGACAAATTCCATAGCGTACGCGCGCTCCGTTCTGTTCGTGGCCTGCGCGGTAATCGCAGCGGCGCTCGCTGTACGGCGTGGCGTCGATCGACTCGACATGGCCGGCGTCCTGAAATCGAGAGACTGAATGGCAAACGAAGAACTACAACGGCGCTCGCGCCGGATGCGTCTGTTCTGGATCATTGCGGGCATCATCGTGGTCGGTGCCATCGCGATCGGCATGGTGCCGGAGCCCGCCGAGGTAGACCTTGTGAAGGTGGACCGCGGCGACGTGCGCGAGGAAGTGGTCGACGAAGGCCGCACCAGGATGCATGACGTGTACGTCATCAGTGCGCCCGTCACCGGCCGCGTGCTGCGCGTGACGGTGGAGCCGGGCGATGAGGTTCCGGCAAACGGCGTGGTCGCCCGGATGTCGCGTGCGGCTGCTGGTTTCCTCGACTCCCGGGCGGTCATGCAGGCGCGGGCGGACGTCAACGCCGCGGAGGCTCGCTTGCGATCCGCGGAAGCGGACTTCGCGCTCGCCCAACGCGAGCACGGGCGCAACATCGAGCTTCTGGAGTCGAACCTGATTTCGAAGGCCGCCGCGGATCAGAGCGAAGCGCGTCTCAACGCTGCGCGCGCTGCAAGGGACGCAGCAAAGGCCGACCTTGCCAGGGCGGAAAGCGCCCTCCTCGATGCGGGACGCATCGAAGCTGGAACCGTTGACGTACGCAGTCCAACAGCGGGTCGCGTGCTGCGTGTGCCGCAGGAGAGCGAGGCAGTCATTGCAGCGGGAACGCCGATCGTTGAAGTGGGCGATCCCACGAACATCGAGGTGGTTGCGGAGTTTCTTTCGCAGGATGCCGTGCGCATGAAGCCTGGCGCGCCGGCGCAGATCGAGAACTGGGGCGGGCCACCTCTGCCCGCCGTAGTGGAACGCGTCGAGCCTGTGGCGCGAACGAAGATCTCCGCGCTGGGAGTCGAGGAACAGCGGACGAATGTGATCCTGCACTTCACGAAGGAAGCGAAGGACAAGCCGGAGGCGCACGAGTTTCGTGTCGATGCCCGCGTAGTCGTGGCCGAAGCGCCGAATGCATTGCGCGTCCCACTGGGAGCTCTCTTTCGGCAGGGAGACGGATGGGCGGTTTACAAATACGTCGACGGAAAGGCCGTTCTCACGGAGGTTGAGGTCGGCATAGCGGATAGCCGGTACCGGGTCATCCGCGCGGGCCTGAACGAAGGCGACTCCGTCGTGCTGTTCCCAGGGAGCGGCGTGATGGATGGCGCAAAGATCAAACCCCGAAAGTAAAGCGGGCCCTCAAGCGCCGGACGGCGCAGAAGAAGCCCTCAAGCCACAGGGTTGCACTTATCGCGCTTCCCTGTTACAACTCGTCACATGTTACAGCGAGTCACGATATGGGCAGCACCCTCCCCCCGCTAGGGGATCTCGAGCACGAGATCCTCACCATCCTCTGGTCCGGCGGCGAGCTCACGGCGGCGGAAGTGCGCAAGCGCATCGCTCGCAAACTGAAGGACGCCACCATCCGCACCGTGCTGCGGCGCCTCGAAGAAAAAGGCTACGTCACGCACACGGTCGAGGCCGGCACGTTCATCTACCGTCCCAAGGAATCGGCCGACAGCGCGGCGGCCGACGCAGTGAAGGGCATCCTGGATCGATTCTGCGGTGGGTCGATCGAGCGGGCTCTCCAGGCACTCGTCGACGCCGCGCTGGTCGAGCCGAAGCAGCTCGTCGCCATCGCGGGCCGGCTGAAGCGCCGAACCCGCTGAGTCTTGCGAAAGGCATGCGATGGCCACAGCGGGAATGGATCTCGCGAGAACAGCGGAGCGGCAGGACCGCCCCGGCATGGACCGGCGCGTCGACGGCCCTCGCTGGACGGCCTGGAGCCGCTGGCCGATCGCTGCACGAGTCGGCGCGGTATCGCTCGGAATCATCGCCGCTGCGCTGATCGCGGTCCGCTTCGTCGCCGGCTCCGGCGAATCCACCCTTCGCATGCCGAAGGAGCAGCTCACCCTCGCCACCGTGGAGCAGGGAATCTTCCACGACCTCATCCCGCTGCGGGCACGCGTCCAGCCGCGCGAGACGGTGTACATCGACGCCATCGATGGCGGCCGGGTGGATCGCGTTCTCGTCGAAGCGGGAGATCGCGTCACCGAAGGACAGCCGCTCATCGAGCTGAGCAACACCAATCTCGCCCTGTCGGTGATCCAGCAGGAATCGCAGCTCAACCAGGCCATCTCCCAGCTTCAGCAGAACGAGATCTCGCTTGAGCAGAACGCGCTCACCAACGAGCGCGCGCTCGCCGAGATCGAGTACCGCCTCATGAACCTGGAGCGATCGGCCGCGCGGCGCGAAACGCTGGTAGCCGGCGGAGCGACGTCGAAAGAGCAGCGTGACGAGATCGCAGACGAGCTCGCCTACTACCGCCGCATCCATCCGATCCAGGCGGCAAGCAGCAAGCGCCAGTCAGAGCTCCGGGACAGACTGCTTCCCGACATACGCCGTCAGCTGCAAAACCTTCGCGCCAATCTCGACGTCGTGCAGGGCAAGCTCGCGGGACTCATCGTGCGGGCGCCGGTCGCAGGACTGGTGACGGCGATCGATCTGAAGGTGGGCGAGCACCGCAATCCCGGCGAGCGACTCGCGGAAGTCACGCCCGAGTCGGGCATGAAACTCACGGCCGACATCGACGAGTACTACCGCACTCGCGTGCGTGTCGGGCAGACGGCGATGGTGGACATCGACGGCGCGCCGGTGAAAGTCACCGTGCGCCGCGTATCTCCGCAGGTCCGCAACGGCCAGTTCTCCGTCGATCTGGATTTCGAGGGCGAAAGCCCCGCGGGTCTCGTCGCCGGCGAAACGGCGCAGGGCCGCCTGCAACTCGGGGGCGACTCGCAGGCGCTCATCGTTCCGGTCGGACCTTTTCTGGAACGCACGGGCGGCGACTGGATCTTCGTCGTGAGCAGGGACGGAGAGACGGCCCAGCGCCGCCAGATCAAGGTCGGCCGCCGCACGACCGAACAACTCGAAATTCTCGGCGGCCTCGAAACCGGAGAGCGCGTTGTGACATCCGACTACGCAGGTCTCGATCGCGTCGATCGCATCGTCATAACGAACTGAAAGCGATCTGAGGGAGTTCCCATGCTGAAGCTCGAACACATCTCCAAGGTCTATCGAGCCGCGGACGTCGAAACGGCGGCGCTGGACGATCTGTCGCTGGAGGTCCCGCAAGGAGAATTCCTCGCCATCATGGGCCCGTCCGGCTGCGGCAAATCCACCCTGCTGAACATCCTCGGCCTCATCGACTCGCCCACTGCCGGAAACTACTGGTTCATGGGCGAGGACATCGCGAAGTGCTCGGAGGAAGAGCTCACGCTCCGGCGGCGCGCAGGCGTCGGATTCGTCTTCCAGAACTTCAATCTCATCGACGATCTCACCGTCGCGGAAAACGTCGAGGTCGCCCTCATCTACCGGCGCGTACCGAGCTCGGAGCGCCGCAAGCGCGTGACGGCCGCGCTGGAACGCGTCGATCTCGCCCACCGCACGAAGCACATGCCGAAGCAGCTTTCCGGCGGCCAGCAGCAGCGCGTCGCCGTGGCTCGCGCGCTCGTCTCCGACCCGAAGGTGATCCTCGCGGACGAGCCCACGGGCAACCTGGACAGCGCGAACGGCGATGCAGTCATGGAAATGCTCACCGGAGTGGCGAAGAGCGGCACCACCGTCATCATGGTCACCCACTCGGAGCAGCACGCCAGCCGCGCGGACAGAGTCGTGCATATGCTGGACGGCCGCTTCGTCGACGAATCCGAGATGTAATGCCGTGTGGCGTAACTACCTTGCCGCTGCGATCCGCAGCCTCTTCCGGGATCGGGCCTACGCGGTCATCAACATCTTCGGGCTGGCACTCGGTTTCACGGGAGTATTGCTGATCGCGCTGTACGTGCGCGACGAGTACAGCTTCGACCGCCATTACCCCGACCACGACCGCACGTATCGCATCTGGGCCGAGTACCTGCCTCCGGGCCGCGCGCCGATCCGCGTTGCCGTCACCTCCGTGAATGTCGCGGGCGCCCTGGAGCTGGATTTTCCGGAGGTGGAGTTCGCAACTCGTCTCGTTCCTGGCGGCGGCACGCTCCGGCAGGGAAACAACGAGGTCATTCCGCAGTACATCCACTGGGCCGATCCGGATTTCTTCCGCATGTTTCCGCCGAAGGTTCTGGCGGGCGATCCGAACGCCGCGCTCGCTCGTCCGGACGGGCTCGTCCTGACGCGCACCATGGCAAGGCGGCTTTTCAATCGCGAGGACGTCATAGGTGAGGCGGTCACCTACAACCGCGAACAGACCCTGCGCGTCGGCGCGGTGATCGAGGACCCGCCCTCTAACACGCACTTCCTGATGGACGTGGTGGCAGCAGGCCTCGCCAGCTTCTCGGTCACCACCCAGCACGAGCAGATGGCCGCAAGGTCCGGTCCGACGGCGATACAGCCGGAGAACGCGTATACGTACGTCCGCCTTCGGCCGGGCGCGTCCGCAGACAAGCTCAACGCGGAAATGAAGCGCCTCACCGAGAAACTCTTTCGCGCCGAGATGGGCGGGGAGCCGGTCCACAGACAACTGCGCCTGAGGCTGATCCCGCTCACCGATCTTCATTTCCTTCCCCGCAGCATCGCGGACATGAAACCGCCCAGCGATCCTCGCACGGTGCACGGCCTGATCCTCATCGCGGTCCTGATCCTGTTCGTGGCCGCCAGCAACTTCGTGAGCATGATGACGGCGCGCGCCGCGCGCAGAGCCGTCGAAGTCGGCGTGCGGAAGGCCGTGGGCGCCACTCGCCGGCAGATCGTCGTCCAGTTCCTGGCTGAATGCCTGTTCTATTCCGGCCTGGCGCTCGCGGTTGCTCTCGCCGCAGTTTGGCTGATGCTGCCTGCGTACAACGCGTTCCTGCAGCGGGAGATCAGTTTCGACTTCTTCACTGATCCGATCGCGGGCGGTGCCGTCCTCGCCTGCTGGCTCGCCGTCGGCCTGGCCGCCGGTGCATATCCCGCGGCAGTGCTGTCGATGTTCCGGCCGGTAACGGTGCTGAAGGGAACGGTCTCGCTGCCTGGAGGGCCCGGCAGGCTCCGGCAAGCGATGGTCGTTTTGCAATTCGGAACGCTCGTTGCGCTCGTGATCGCGACCATCACGGTCCATCGCCAGACACGCTTCGCGATCGAGGATCAGCTGCGCGTGCCAGGAGATCAGCTGTTCTTCGTGCAGTTCGGATGCGTGAACGGCATTACCGGCTTCCGCGACATCGTTGCGGGTCTGCAGGGCGTGCGCTCGGCGAGCTGCGCCTCGACATCCGCGCTCGCAGGAGGGCGCTTCTCGATTGCAGTCGCCGCGCCTGACGGAACAACCGTCGAGCTCAGAGCGGCACCGGTCGATGCTTCTTTCTTCGAGGTGCTCGGCATCACACCGCTCGCCGGCAGACTGCTGGACGGCGAACGAGGCGAGGACAACGTGCTCGTGCCGACCCCGGGAAACCAGCCTGTCGTGGCGCGCTCCGGCAGCGTACTGCCCAACCCCTCTCTCGTGCTCAACGAATCCGGTGCACGCGCTCTTGGATACGCTACTCCGGACCAGGCAGTGGATCAGTACCGCCGCTGGCAGCGTATGACGTTCACGGCGAACACCTTCAAGATGCTCGACGAAAGCGCATCGCGCATCGTCGGCGTGGTTCCGGATATCTCCATCGGTTCCATCCGTGAGCGGATCGAGCCCATGGCCTACTACATCGATCCGCCCATGACGCGAGCGCTGCTCATCAAGCTGGATGGCGCCACCATTCCGGAAACGATGCGAACCATCGAAGCGGAGTGGAAGAAGGCGACGGACGGACGGCCGTTCGGCGGCGAGTTCATGAGCCAGATGATCAACGAGCTTTATTCGGACATTCGGCGGCAGAGCAGCCTTTTCACGGCGTTCACGGTCGTCGCCGTGGTCGTTGCGTCACTCGGATTGCTGGGGCTCGCGGTATTCACCGCCGAACGGCGCACGCGCGAGATCGGCGTGCGCAAGGCGATGGGCGCGAGCCGCACGGACATCCTGCGATTCCTCGGCTGGCAGTTCGCAAAACCGGTGCTGATCGCGAACCTGATCGCCTGGCCGGCCGCCTGGTTCTTCATGCGACGCTGGCTCGATGGCTTCGCCTATCACGTCGACCTCGGCCCGATGGCATTCGTCGGTGCGAGCGCGCTGGCGCTGATCATTGCGCTCGCCACCGTGGCGGGCCACGCGCTTCTCGTCTCCCGCGCCCGACCCGTCGAAGCGCTTCGGTACGAATGATCCCCCCGGAGCCTGTCCGGGTCCCAGTCGCCGCCGCTACGGCGCTGTCGTCCGGATGGGCTCCACCCCCCAGCGTGCTCCGCCATAGCGCGTACGCACGGAAATGACCGGACGCGGAGCACAGTTGCTGAAGAAACACTCGCGCGACTGCGACAGAGTCCTCGATTCATAATCGTCCGCGCCCGGCGCCCGGTCCACGACAAGCGCCGGGCGCGTACACTTCTGGCCTGAATGGCATCCCGTTACGCCTCGCTGGGTCTCTATGCCGTACTGGTCGCCGCGGTTGCGGTCGGCTGGCTGACCTACGACCTCACGCGCGCGGCGGATTTCCCGGCGCTTTGGGTGGCGGCACTCTGGGTCGTCGCGTGCCTCTTCGTGTGGTGGTTTGGCCTCACGGCGCCCCGCGTCGTTCTCACTTCGATGGAGCGTCTGCCCCAGATCGGCGCATTGCTCATTTTCGAGCCGGCCGTCGCGGCAGCCATTTGCGGATTTGCGTCGTTCATCTGGCCGTTCGTCAACCGCGGGTACAGCTACGGGTCCCCGCGTCTCGCTGCGATCCGCGGCCTGCACAACGCGGGGATGACGGCCATCATGCTGCTCGTCGCGGGCGAGGCCTACCTCGCCACGGGCGGGGTGCATCCGCCGACGAGTGTCGGCCTCGCGGACATCTGGCCGCTCGCAGCGATGGCCCTCTCGGCGCAGATCGTCAACGTCGCATTCATGGCGATGTACTACTACTTCGACGGCCGGGACGTGCGGCGGCTGATCAAGCCCATCTACTCGCTCATCGACCTCATCTTCGTGCCGGCCGGCGTGCTCGCCGCCCTGCTCTACAACTCCGGGAGCGGCTCGACGTTCGCGCTGTTCGTGGGGCTGATGGTCGTCTTCGTCATGAGCTTCCACGGTATCGGCGGAAGCCTCAGCGTTGCCGAAAGCGAAAGCAGCCCGCTTGCGCGACTGCTGCGCGCCCAGCGAGGCATCCAGGGTGCTCGGCGCCTGGACGAGCTCGGCGAGCGCATCCTTATCGAGACACGCCATGCCTTCCGCTTCGACGAGTTCTACTTCGTGCTCGTGGACCGTGAGGATGCGGCGCTCGACGTCCGCGTGCACGAACGCCATGCGGTGAGACTGCCCGCCCGGCGCAAGCCGCTCGGCTCGGGGCTTTTCGGCTGGGCCGTGGAGAACGCGAAGTCGGTGCTCATCGAGCATTGGGTGCAAGCCCCCGAAGCCATACGCAAGGTGGCTGAGGAAACGGACAAGAAGACGGGCTCGCTGCTCGTCGCGCCGCTGATCGAGAACGGGAACGTCATCGGGCTTCTCAGCATCCAGCACACGCGGGCGGGGGCGTACACGGCGGCCGATCTTCATCTGATGGAACAGCTCGCGGAGCAGATCTCCGTTTCCGTCGCGGACGCCCGCGCGTTCGAAGATCTGGAGAACTATCGGCAGCATCTCGAAGAGCGGGTGGTCGAGCGAACGCGGGAGCTTGAGGAAGCGAATCGCGAGAAGGAGCGGCTCATCGCCGCGCTCAACGAGCGCAGCCGGATGCTCGAGCGTGAATCCCAGGAGGATCCGCTCACCGGCATCGCCAACCGGCGTCACTTCAATCAGCGGCTCGCGGCGGAGATCGACGCGGCCCGCGCGGCGGGCCAGCCTCTCACGCTGGCCGTCGCGGACATCGACCGCTTCAAGGTGATCAACGATCGGTTCGGCCACGCGAGCGGGGACGAGGTCCTTCGGCATACCGCCGAGATCATGCGAAGGCAGTGCCGCGCGGTGGATCTCGTTGCGCGCATCGGCGGCGAGGAATTCGCGCTCGTGCTCACCGGCATGACTCGTGATGTCGCGGCCGGTTATTGCGACCTCCTGCGGCGGGCCTTCGAATCGCACGACTGGCGGGAGATCCATCCCCAGCTGCGGGTGACGCTCAGCATCGGCATCGCGGAATGGGACGGAATTTCCGAGCCTTCCGAGCTCCTGCAGGCGGCCGACGTTCAGCTCTATTCCGCGAAGGACGCCGGGCGCAATCGCGTAGCCTGATCCTCGTCTGAAATCCGGACAGCCCTGCTCCGGTCCGCTCCCGTGTCCGCGAAGGGAGTAAAGTGTCTCCCCGCGTCCAACCTACGGAGCACGAGCATGAAGTTCGCCCGCGTCATCCTGACCGCCGTTCTCACGACCGTTCCGACTCTCGCCCTGGCCGCCGAGCTGCTGGTTCTGAACAAGCGGGACGCGACGCTGGTGTTCGTCGACCCCGCAACGGGCAAGATCGGCGCGACCGTCCCGACGGGCGAAGGGCCGCACGAAGTCGAAGTGTCGTCCGACGGGAAGCTCGCGTTCGTGAGCAACTATGGCGCGCAGACGCCGGGCAATTCGCTCACCGTCGTGGACATCGCCGCCCGCAAGGAGGTGAAGCGCATAGACCTCGGGGATTTGCGCCGGCCGCATGGGCTCTCGTTCAGCGGAGGCCGCCTGTATCTCACCGCCGAGGATGCGCGAAAAGTAGCGAGCGTGAATCCGGCGACGCTGCGCGTGGACTGGACGTTCGACACCACGCAGGACCGAACGCACATGGTGCTCGCGACGCGTGACGGCTCGAAGCTCTTCACCACGAACATGGGTTCCAACAGCGTGAGCGTGATCGAGCGCGGCGCGGACGGGAAATGGACTCAGAAGCTCATCACCGTCGGGGCCGGACCCGAAGGGCTCGATCTGTCGCCGGATGGAAGCGTGCTCTGGACGGCGCATTCGCGCGATGGCGGGATCTCTGTCATCGATGCCGCGAGCGGCAAGGTGCTGCATACGTTCGATGCGAAGACGCAGCGATCGAATCGCGTGAAGTTCACGCGCGATGGGCGGCTTGCGCTCGTCTCCGACCTGTCGGGCGGAGAGCTCGTCGTCATCGACACGGCGAACCGCACGGAGCGCGCGCGGATCGAGCTCGGGCGCGCGCCGACGGGGATTCTGGTGCCGCCCACGGGGGACGAGGTGTTCGTCGCCGTCTCTGGCGAGAATCACATCGCCGTGGTGGATCTCAAATCCTTGCAGGTGACCCGCAAGATCAGCCCCGGGAACGATCCGGACGGGATGGCATGGGTGCGTTGACCGAAAGCCAGCTGCCCGATCCGCTCGTGGTGATGGCGCTGGAACAGGAGGCCGGCGATGTGTTCCAGCACGCGGGAATCCCGGTGTTGTACACCGGCGTTGGAAAGATCAACGCGACGTACCACCTCGCCATTCAGCTGGCCGCGTATGCCAGGGCGGACGCCCCACTCCCCTTCGTGGTCAACTTCGGGACGGCCGGCAGCCCGCGGTTCGACACTCACACCCTGGTTGCCTGCCGGAGCTTCGTTCAGCGGGACATGGACGCGAGTGCGCTGGGATTCGATGTGGGGCAGACGCCGTTCGATCCCGTGCCCCTCGTACTCACCTTCCCGGCGCTCGATCTGGGGCTTCCGGAGGGCGTGTGCGGGTCGGGAGACTCGTTCGCCACCACCTGTATCACCACCGATTGCAGCGTGTTCGACATGGAGGCGTATGCCCTGGCGAAGGTCTCCTGGCTTCGGGGCGCGAGATTCCTGGCGATCAAATACATCACGGACGGAGCGGACCACGCCGCCGCGGACGCCTGGAAGGAGAATCTCAAATCCGCGCCGGAGCGATTCCTGGAGGTGTATCGCCGCCTTCAGCGTGACCGGGCTGTGACGCGTCCTTCGCCTGAAGACGCCGCTGGCGCCTGAACCCCGAAGAAAAATATCGGGCGGAATGTCGGAACCGCGACCCCGCCGCCGTCCTTGAGCCAGACACCACACATCGGAGGCTGGTATGCCCTACGTAGACGGTTTCGTTCTGGCGGTCCCGAAGCAGAAGCTGGACGAGTACAAGGCCCTTGCCCGCAAGGCTGGCGAGGTGTGGAAGTCGCACGGCGCCCTGGCGTACGTCGAATGCATCGCCGACGACGTTCCGTATGGCGAGCTCACGTCCTTCCCGCGCGCGGTTCAAGCCAAGGAGGACGAGGTCGTTGTGTTCTCCTGGATCATGTACGAGTCCCGTCAGAAGCGCGACGAGATCAATGCCAAGGTGATGGCGGACGAGCGGATCAAGGCCAGCATGAGCAACATGCCGTTCGACGCGAAGCGCATGATCTACGGCGGATTCGAGATGATGCTGCAGATGTAGGTAGCCCTCGGTCGCCGGGCAGCCCGGGAGAGGAAGGACGTCCGGCCCGGCGCTGCGGGTCGGCGTCGGGCACTGCAAGTTCGCGTCTGACACTGCAAGTCGGACGTCCGGCACTGCAAGTTCGACGTCTGACACTGCAGGCGGACGTCCGGCAGTGCAAGTTCGGCGTCTGACACTGCAAGTCGAGCGTCCGGCAGTGCAAGTTCGGCGTCTGACACTGCAGGCGGACGTCCGGCACTGCAAGTTCGGCGTCTGACACTGCAAGTCGGACGTCCGGCACTGCAAGTTCGGCGTCTGACACTGCAGGAGGACGTCCGGCGCTGCGGATCGCACATCCGCAGTGCCCGGAAGGGCCCCTGAGCCAGCCTCTACCGGGTCGCCGCGGCTTCTTCGTGTTTGGGCGCGATGAACCGGTCGTAGAAGAGCAGCAGAAGCGTCGACGCCAGGCCGTACGAGCCCACGACGAGCCACATCTTCGGGGCCGCGGGATTGCCGCCTTCGACGAACTGCTCCACGAGGAACCCGCTCGACCACCCCGCGAAGAACGTCCCGATCGCGATGGGCAGGAACGCGAATCCCATGTACGTGCCCACCTGCTCCGGCGGCGCGAGCCGCGCCACGTACTCGTAGAATCGAGGCGCCTGCAGGCACTCGCCCACCGCGAACACCACCATCGCGGCGATCGCGCCGAAGAGCGTCGGCACACCGCTCATCACGAACCACGCCGCTGTCGCGAACGAGAAGCCCAGCACCATCGCCGACAACGGCTTCAGCTTCCGCGCGACGAACGTCAGCGGAATCGTCAGCAGAATGATCGTCCACGCGTCCACGGTTTCGATGATCTCGAATCGCCCGTACTGCAGGTAATCCTTCACGTAGAACGGCAGCGCGTAGAAGATGTGCCAGAACATCACCCAGAATCCGGAGAAGATGAGCAGGAACAGCATGAACCGCACGTTCCTGAACACGAGGAACATGTCCGCCAGCACCTGCCCCATCGACCTGGGTGGCGGCGCATCCGCGGGCTTCGGGGGCTCGCGATAGAACATCGTCGTGGCGGCGAACAGCGCAAGGCTCGTCAGCGCGGAAATCACGAGCACGTACGAAATGCCCGCGCTCTCCCGCACAGCCAGCGCAATGACCGGCCCGATCGCGCCCCCGACGTTCACGAGCGTGTAGTAGATCGAATAGCCCAGCGCCTTGGTCTCCTCGTTGGTGGTCCGCGCAACCGTCCCCACGATGGAAGGCTTGATGAGCGAGCCGCCGATGGCGGTGATCACGAGCGCCATCACCATCCACGCTTTCACACCCACCGCCTGCACGATGGGCTGCCCTGCAGGCAGGCCCGCAACGCCGATCAGGAAATATCCAAGCGAGAAGATAGCGAAACACGCCATCAGACTGCGCTTGAACCCATAGCGATCGACGATCGTCCCTGCGAGCGGCGGCAGCAGATACAGCAGCGTGTTGAACACGGAGCCTGCAAGGAACGTCGCGGTCTGCGACCCCAGACCCACCTGCTCAGCGATGTAGACGGCGAGAACCGCCTTGCTTCCGTAGTACGCGAACCGCTCGAACAGCTCGAGCGTGTTCGCAACCCAGAACGTGCGGCTGTAACCGCTGAGCCTCTTCGCCACCACGTGCGCGCTACTTCTTCTCGCCGGACTGGAGAATCGTCTGGATCGTCCCGTCTTCCGACACCGGATTACGATTGTTCTCGCACACGTACGGCATCAGCTTGAAACCGGGCGGCGCGCGCTTGTAAGTCTTGATGACGGTCCAGGGTTTCGCGAACGCGACGGGATCGACGATCGTGAACTCGTTGCGCAACGTATCGTCATCGGCGAGCCAGATGCGCTCGTACGCGATGGCCTTGTCGCTCTTCGGCAGGCCGGATGACTCCAGGTTGGTGTCCGCCCTGAAACCGTAGGAGGTGGACACGAGCACGTCGCCCTCCCAATGCCCGACGGATTCGCCGTAGTACGTCGGCTCAGGATCTTCGGGCAGCGGCCGTCCGTCGATGAAGATCCGGCGCACCTGTTCCAGCCACTCCGCGAAGATCATCACGCGATCCGGGCCCATCGTGATTTCCATCGGGTACGTCATCGTCATGATGCGAGGCATGCCGGGCGGCATGCAGTTGGCGGTCGGGTCGCCTGTGGGCCTGCCGGCATCCGCATTCGCGATGTGCTCGTCCCAGATTTTCCGATACTCCGGAGTCAGCGGCGGATTCTGCGCGCGCCCCGGAGGCACGCCGGGCGTCCATCCGATGCCGCCCTGGTTGATCCAGATGCCGTTGAAGTCGCGGCGGCTCTTCGGCTTGTACGCCACCGTGCCCCACTTCGGATCGACCGGCTGAGTTCTGGCGGCTTCCGCGAACGTGGTGGGGAGCTTCGACGCGTCACGCTTCGGTATCTGAACGCCACGCGTCAGATCGAGATCGACCGGCCTGTTGGCGAGGTCCTTCGCCCCGCCGCTCGTGGGAGTGGCTGCGGCAGGCTTCTCCGCCGAAGCATTTTGCGCGAACGCCTGAACCGCACCCGCGCACAGGAGCAGGCCGATTGCGAGGCTCCAGCCCCTCCCCGTTCTTCGACAACCCATAAGCACCTCCCCCCTCGGCCCATGTATCGCGGCGACGGGAGTGTACGGCGATTCCGGAAGGTGCGCGCGGACGTACGCAGGATCAGCTCGACCTGCAATCGCCGCGCAGTGTAGGACGGGACCTACCCCACTTCCCGCACTCAAGCCACAGACGCCGGCCGCCTCGGTCGTTAGTGTGAGTGAACACATGGCGGATCTCGGGACGATTCTTATCGTCGCCGCGGCGACGGCGCTGATCGTGGGGCTGGGAGTGTTGCTCACTCGCGGTCGCGGCACGCCGTACCTGAAGATGGACCTCAAAGCGCTGCCGCCGGTCCACGAAGCGTTACCGCTGATTTCCGGGCTGACGGAAAGTGCCGTCTACGAAGGTAACCGGGCGACTCTCTTTCAGAACGGCTCAGCCTTCCCGGCCATGCTGGCGGACATCGCGTCCGCGACCCGCAGCGTGCATCTGGAAACATTCGTGTGGACCGAGGGAACGGTCGAGCAGCAGTTCGTCGAGGCGCTTTCCGAAAGGGCACGCGCCGGCGTTCCCGTGCGAGTGCTACGTGACGCGATCGGCGGCGGCCGCGGTAGCAAAGCCGCCACCCGCAAACTCAAGGAAAGCGGTGTCGAGCTCGCGGAATACTGCAGTCCGAGCTGGTGGAACATCGGCCGCTTCAACAGCCGCACCCATCGCAAGCTGCTCATCGTCGACGGTCGCATCGGATACACGTTCGGGCACGGCATCGCCGACGAATGGCTCGGCGAGGGAGACGGCAAAAAGCACTGGCGCGATACGGCGATCCGCCTCGAGGGTCCGGTCGTGCATGGCCTGCAGACTGTGTTCGCGCAGAACTGGGTGGAAGAAACCCACGCCCTTCCGGTCTGTCACGACTGTTTTCCCAAGCTCGAAGCTGTGGGAACGAGCCCCGCACATGTGGTCAGCAGCGCCTCGGGCGATGCCGTCTCCTCGGTCGCCATGCTCTACACCATCGCCATAGCCTGCGCGCGCCGCGAAGTGCTCATCCAGAATCCTTATTTCGCGCCGAACCCCGGCGTGTGCGAGCTGTTCGCGATGCTGGTGGATCGCGGAGTGAAGGTGCGGCTCATGGTTCCCGGCAGGCACACGGACAGCCCGTTCGTCCGCCGTGCCGGCCAGCATCTTTACGGCAAGCTGCTGGAGGCCGGCGTGGAGCTGTACGAATACGATCGCACGCTGCTTCACCAGAAGGTCGTCGTGATCGACGAGCACTGGTCGCACGTAGGTTCGACCAACTTCGACGCGCGCTCGCTCGCGCTCAACGAGGAAATCGGCGTCGGCATCCTGGATCGCGACATCGCGCGCGAGCTGAAGGAGGCGTTCGAGCACGACCTCGCATTCTGCAGGCATCTACGCCTCGAACAGTGGCGGCATCGGCCGATACCGGGACGGCTGTTCGATCGCTTCGCGTACCTGCTGCACGATCAGCTTTGATGGACCGGGTGCGCGCGTGATCGAGGAGCTGAAGAAAAACTGGAGCGAGCTTGCGAAGGAGTCGCCCGGCAGGCGATTCCAGAACCGTCATCGCAGGCAGAACCGGCGTGGCCCCGGAACGTCCCGCACGCTCAAGCTCAGCGCCGCCATTGGGCTCATTGTGGCAGGCGCCGTGCTGCTGCTCATTCCCGGGCCGGGATCCGTGCTCATCCTGGTCGGCACCGCGCTGCTTGCGGAAGAATCCATGATCGTGGCGCGATTCATGGATCGCACCGAGGTGCGCATCCGCAAGTGGATTCGAGCGGTGCGCGCCCGATGGCAGCAGCGACGCCAGTAGCCTAGAGGCCGATTTCTTCGGCCGCACCCGACGCGGCGCGCGTCTTCTTCTCGCCCACCGAGGCGACGACGGAGGCCGGCGCGCGCGTCAGGTCGTGCAGCTTCGCAACCCGCTCGCCACTCATCTCCAGCAGCACCAGGTGCTCGGTGCTTGGACCCGGCTCGTGCGCATCCGCATCGGCGGTCGTCCGGTAGTGGACGAAGACAGCGTTCGGATCGCCGGTTGGAAACACCCACAGACGCGTGATTCGGGACTCGCCTTCGATCTTCACGAGCGCGCGGATCGCGCGATCGATCAGGCCCGACGAACGTGCCGCAAGCTCCGTGGAAGGGACGCTTGCCGCCACGTCCGAAGCCGGGCTCGCCACGGCGGTGAGGGACAGCGCCGCCGTCATGGCGGCAAGAACCAGCGAACGCGTGCTCATCGATCTCTCCGATAGAAGGCCCCGGGGATGCCGCGGGCGGCGGCCCGACAGGGGCCTCCATGGGATATGTGCGCAGGGCGGGCGGAAACTGGCTCAAAAAATGCCAGGCCAGGCCCTTGGTCGAGGGTCGCAAGGCCCGCCAACCCTGCCGCGGTGTGCCGCGATGCCAACAGGAGGCCGCGGAAATTGCGGTGGCTTTGGGCTTGTACTACCTTGCAACGCGCGGCGGCCATGCCGCCGGCCGGAACAGAGGGTCTCTCGAAGACAGACGTTCACAGAAGAAGTACAGAAGGAGTTGTGTCAGATGAAAGTTCGCCTGGAACGAATCCTTGTACTTGTCCTCGCACTGCCCATCCTGTCGGTCGCGGGATGCGGAAAAGCGCCTCCGCGGGCGCTGCATACTGTTAACTACTACGTCAACAACGAAGCCGACCGTAAGGCCAGACTGGAAGAATGCCGGAAGGATGTCGCGCTCATGCGTGACAACCCGGACTGCATCAATGCCAGCCAGGCCGAGACTCGGGTGGCGTCAGCGAACTAGGGGGGTTCGCGAGCCAACCGGGCTGGATGAGGCGGGTTGCGGTAGGGAAACCCGGGGTGATGTGACCCCTGGAGGGGAGTTGCAGCTGGCGGATGCGCTGGATTGCGCTTCGCCAGCCGCCTCTATTTCAAGGCGCACGCGAGTCGGCGTGCGCCCTCCTTCAGTGCGCGAGTGTCTGATCGGCCGTGTTGCGTCAGCAGCTTTCGATGAGGCGCGAAGGCGCCGGCGAAGGCTGGGCAGACCCCGGTGTGTACAATGGCGCGCATGAGTCTCACAGAGAAACAGCGGCGTCACCTTCGCGGGCTGGGGCATTCCCTGAAGCCCGTCATTTTCGTGGGCCAGGCCGGGGCCAGTGATGCGGTCATTGCCGAAACCGGACGGGCGTTGACCGATCACGAGCTCATCAAGGTTCGCGTGACGGGAATGGAGCGGGAGGCGCGCGACGAAGCGCTGGAGCAGCTTGCCCGGAAGACGGGGAGCGAGATGGTCGGGCGCATCGGGCACGTGGCAGTGCTGTATCGGCGCAATCCGGAACGGCCGCGAGTGGTAGTACCCGATTAGGACTCGGAACGAAGAAGCCCTCAATCGCCGGGCGGCTAGGACAGAGTCGCTTCATGACTCCTCTCTGAGCCGCCCGGCGATTGAGGGCCTTCCCCGTCGCTAGTGAGCCGGGCTCGTCGAAGCCCCCGCAGGCGCATCCGCCGCTGCGGGAGGCGGCGCCTTCGCCACCGGCTCGTTCCCCATCAGCTTCCGGATCGTGCGGTACACGAACCGGATGAACAGAATCGTCGCAAACGCCTCACCGAAGGTGAGCACGAACGCCATGAACGGGCTCATCCGCTCCTCGCGCGCATGGAACTTGGCGATCATCCGCTCGCGCGAGATCTCGATGCTGTCGTAGAACGTGGGGATCACGAGCAGCGTCAGCAGCGTCGACGTGATGATGCCGCCGATGATGGCGACCGCCATCGGCCGATAGAACTCCCCGCCCTCACCCATGCCGATGGCCACGGGCAGCATGCCCGCGATCAGCGCGAAGGTGGTCATGAGGATCGGCCGCAGACGCACGCGGCCCGCGTGCATCAGCGCATCCTCGCGATCGACGCCCTTCTTCTCTTCCTTGCGCGCGCAGTCCAGCAGCAGGATGGCGTTCTTCGCCACGAGGCCCATCAGCATGATGATGCCGATGAAGCTCATGAGATTGAGCGTGCCCCTCGTCACGAACAGCGCGATGACCACGCCGATGAGTGACAGCGGCAGCGAGAGCATCACCGGAATCGGCGCCGTGAACGAATTGAACTGCATCACGAGCACCAGGTACATCACGGCGATGCCCATGACGAGCGAGATGCCCATCTCGCTGAAGATCTCCTCCTGGTCGCGCGAAGCGCCGCCGAGACCGACGCCGTAGCCCGGCGGGAAGTCGATGGTCTTCGCGAGCTTCTGCGCATCCGCAGTCACTTCGCCGGAAGCGCGACCCTCGGCATTCGCCGACACGGTGATGGTGCGCTTGCCTTGCAGGTGCTGGATCTGCGCAGGACCCTTGTCCAGGCTGATCGTGGCGAACTGCTCGAGCGGCACCATCATGTTGCTGCCGGCCACCGCCACGGGCAGATGCTCGATGTTGGAAGCCGAGACACGATCGTCCGGATGCAGGCGCACGGCGACGTCCCGCGACTCGCCGGTGGGATCCACCCAGTCCCCGACCTCGACACCCGCGAACGCCACGCGCAGGGCCTGCGCCGCATCCCCAACCGAAATGCCGAGCTGTGTCGCGAGCCCACGGTTCACCTCGATGCGCAGCTCGTCCTTGGGCTCCTGCTCCGACAGACCCACGTCGACGGCGCCCGGGATCTTCCGCATCTTCTCCATGAAGTCCTCGGTGATCGCCATGAGGCGACGCGCGTCGGGACCATAGAACTGGATCTGTACCGGCTTCTGCGCGCCGTTCGTGATGTCGTCCAGCACGACGTACTCGGCGCCCACGAGCCGCCCAACGCGGGCGCGCAGGTCCGCGGCGATCTGCTCCGCCGAGCGAGCCCGCTCGGTGCTCTCGCCGATGTCCACATACACGCGGCCACCGCCCGGGTTTACGGTAGTGTTCGTCGCGACCGTCTCCGGTATCTCACGCGCGAGCTCCGCCGCGCGCTCCACTTTCATCCTCGCGTATTCGAGGCTCGCGCTGGACGGGGTGCGCACTTCCACCGCGACCATGCCCACGTCCGACCGCGGCAGGAAGCTCGTGCCACCGATGGTGTTCTGGAGGACGATCGCCGAGATGAACGCCACGACCGCGATGGCCGCCATCCACTTGCGATGATGAAGCGCCCAGGCGATGACGTTCCCGTACCGGTCAGCCTGATGATCGAACCACGTGTTGAAGCGGACGAGGCGCGCCCCGAGCCAGCTGCGCTTGCGCGTGCCGTGATCCGGCGGATCGCCCCAGTACGCCGAGAGCATCGGGTCGAGCGTGAAGGAGATGAACAAGCTCACCAGCACGGACGATGCAACCGTTACGGCGAACGGCCTGAACCACTCACCCGCGATACCGCCCATGAACGCGACGGGCACGAACACGGCCATGATGGAGAAGGTGGTCGCCGCCACGGCAAGGCCGATTTCGGCCGTGCCGTTGCGGGCCGCGGTGACGCGGTCCTCGCCGTTCTCCATGTGCCTGACTATGTTTTCCCGGACGACGATCGCGTCGTCGATCAGCACGCCGATGGCCAGCGAGAGGCCGAGCAGCGTCATGAAGTTCAGCGTGAATCCGCACAGCCACACGGCGATGAACGCCGCGACGGCGGACGTGGGCAGCGAAAGCGCCGTGATGAGCGTCGAGCGCCAGGAATTCAGGAACGCGTACACGACGAAGACGGTGAGGCCCGCGCCGAACACGAGCGCTTCGACCACGTTCGCGAGGCTGCTCTCCGCGTCCTTGCCGCCGTCGTCCACCACCTCGAGCTTGGTGCCCGCGGGCAGCTCCGACTTGTTGATCTGTTCCGCGAGCTCGCGAATGGTCTTGCCGACCGTCACCGTGCTCGCTTCGCGCGAGCGCGAAATCGCGATGCCGACGTTCGGGCGCCCGTTCCGGAGGCTGTACGACGCAAGCTCCGCGAACCCGTCCTGGACCGTGGCGACCTGCCCCAGGCGGACGATCTGGTCGCCATTGCGCTTGAGCACGACGTCCTCGAAATCCCGCGGCGACTCGATGCGGCCGACCAGGCGAATGCTCTGCTCGTCCAGCTCGCCGATGACGCGCCCCACCGGTGCGGTCGTGTTCTGCGCGCGAAGCGCATTGACGACATCGCTGACCGACACGTTGAACTCGCGCAGCTTCTGCGCCCGCAGGAGCACGGAAAGCTCGCGCTTCAGCGCGCCGTTGACGTTCACCGTCGCCACACCGTCGATGGCGCGGAAGCGGTCCGCCAGCACGTCCTCCGCCAGCCGCGAGATCTCCGCGTGCGTCTGGGTGGTGGACGACAGCGCGAGCTGCATGATCGGCTGCGCGGAAGGATCCACGTGGAAGAGCACGGGCTCGCGCATCTCCACGGGCAGCTTGTAGCGCACGGAGGCGATCGCGTTCCGGATCTCGTCCGACGCGATCGACATCTCTTTCTTGAAGTTGAACTGGATGAAGATCCGCGCCTGCCCTTCAGAGGCCGTGGACCGGATCTCGTACACCTGCGGAATGCTGAGCAGCGACTTCTCGACGCGATTGATGATCTCGCGCTCGACCGTCTCCGGCGACGCGCCGGGGTACGGCACGTTCACCACGATGATCGGCAGCTCCACGTCCGGGCGCTGGTTGACGCGCAGGTTCTTGAACGCCAGCAACCCGAGCGCCATGAGCACGATGATGATCGCGACGGTGGTCGTCGGGTTCTTGATGCTGAAATTGGAGAGGAACATGGGGTTATTTCCCTGGATTATTCCCTGGGCGGGTCCGCGGGACTACTTCGCGGTACCGCCCGTGATCGCTCCGTCCGCCAGGGCCGGACCCTGCTCCGATTTGCCGCCCACCTGCACCGCCTGCCCGTTCTTCAACGTGACGGTCGGATACTTGATGAGCCGGTCCCCTTCGCTGAGCCCGTTCTTCAGCACGAACTCCCCGGTGCGCGGGTCGCGGTCGCCGATGCTCAGCGCCACCTTCTCCAGCTGACCGTTGCTCACGCGCCAGGCGAACGCGTTGTCGCCCTCGCGCACGAGCGCCGTGGCCGGGATGGTGAGCGCCGACGTGCGGGTGGTTTCGATGCGACCTTCCGCATATAGACCGGCGACGTTCGGCTGCTGCTTCACATCGTCGAATGTGACGAGCACTTCGACCTGCCGCGTCATCGCGTTCGCGGAGGGATTCACACGCGCGATGGTGCCGAGGAACTCCCGATCCGCGAACCCGTGGATGCGGAACGAGACCCGCTGCCCGGACTTCACTTCGCCGATGCTGTCCGCCGAAACGAGACCTTCGAACCGCAGGCTGTGAGGATCGATGACCTTCAGGAGCTCCTTGCCGATCTGTGCGGTGTCGCCCGCGGACACCTTGCGGTCGCTGACGATGCCGTCGAAAGGCGCGCGCACCTCAGTGCGCTCGAGCTGCTGGCGGGCCGTGACGACCCGGGACCTGGCCGCTTCGCGCTCGCTCTGCGCAGTGTTACGGCGGACCTCTACGTCCTCGAGCTGCTGGGCCGAGACGATTCCGTCCTTGCGAAGGGTGACCATGCGCTGGTACTGCCGCTCGGCCTGCTCGTACGCCTGCTCGGCGGCGCGCAGGGAGGCTTCCGCAGAATTGGCGGAGTCGCGGATCGCGGTGGGATCCAGGCGGACCAGAAGATCGCCGCGCTTGACCGGATCCCCGTTCTCCTTGAGGACGGCCAGCACCACGGCCGAGACTTCGGCGCGCAGATCCGCCCGACGCTCGGGTTGAACGGAGCCTGTGATAACGGGACCCGAGGAGAGAGCGCTGTTCTGGACAGTCACGAGGTCCTCGGCAGCCAGCAGCAGTGCCGCCGACGCTGACGCTGCGGCGCCCTCGCCTCCCGGATTCGCGTTGCCCGATGCGGCGCCCTTGTTGCAGCCCGCAACCCCAGCCAGGCACGCCGCGACGACCGTCGCAAGCCCTGCCCGCCGGAAAAACTGAATACTTGAACTCACCCAATCTCCCTTTCGACCGCAATGGACGATGCGTCAGCGGCGAATAGCGTCGCCCGGCCCTCATAGAAGACCGAGCCACCCTTCTGTACCTGTCGCTAGATCGCCGCGGCGCCCGTTCGACGCGGCCGGAAGCCAAATCGTTCCTGGCGCGGGCAGTAGAACACGGCACCGGGAATCTTTGTCGCTGGTTTGCCCAACCCCGTCGCATCACCGGTGCGCATTGGCTCATCGGGAAGCCGGGCGCGAGCGCCTTTCCCGAGAACCCATGCGACGGCCGGCAGCCACACGACCGGCAAAGGATGACTTTGCCGGTCGCGCGGGAGTAAAGCGGCTGGGCCGCCCGGGCGCTGTGACGGATCGCCTTCCGGCGGAAACTACGGGCTAGTTCTGCGCGACGACCCCGTGATTTGCCCGCAGCTTGGCCACTTGTTCGGCGGTGATCGAAGACGGCTTCGCCCCGAAACGCGCGATGACGTAGTTCGAGACGGCCGCAATGTCGTCATCCGACCAGGTGGACCCGAACTCCGGCATGGAGGCGATCTCACCAGACGGCGGCAGCAGGCTGGCGCCGTGGAGAACCGCCAGCGCTACGTTCGTAGCGGTCGGATCGTTCACGGCACGGCTGCCCGTCAGCGTGGCGTACGGCACGTAGTCGTTCTTGCCTGTCCACGAATGGCATCCAGCACAGTAGCTCGCGAAGAGCTGGTGGCCCTTCGGGTGATTTTCGTCAGCATCCCCCTCACCGGGGTGATCCGACGCAAGCTCGAGCTTCGGAGCCGGCAGGTCCGGCGTGGAGACCGGCGGGATGCTCCGCACGTACTCGACGATCGCGCTCACGTCCGAGGGCGTGAGCTTCTGGAAGCTGAGGTGGACCGCCTGCGCCATCGGGCCGAACGCCGAACCGCGGTTCTGCGAGTGGCCGGTCTTGAGGTAGCTCTCCATCTCCTCCTGCGACCAGGTGCCGACGCCAGACTCCTTGTCGCTGGTGAGGTTGTAGGCGCGCCAGCCCTCGGCGTATCCGCCAGCGAATTTCTTCCGGTTATCGAGCGCCTGCAGCATGGTGCGCGGCGTGTGGCAGTCCCCGCAGTGACCGAGCGCCTCTGCCAGATACGCGCCGCGATTCCATGACGGCGAGCGGTCCGCCACGGGCTGGAAGCGCTCGCCCGGGTTGTACAGCGACGCCCAGATGCTCATCAGGCTGCGGTTGTTGTACGGAGAGCGCAGCGTGTGCGCCGGCGGTGTGTTCTTCACCGGCGGCTGCGAGAAGAGATAGGCCTTGATGGCCAGAACGTCCTCGTCGGTCAGCAGCGTGTACGACGCGTACGGGAACGCCGGATAGTAGTGATAACCCTTCGGGCTCACGCCTTCGTGCATGGCCTTCAGGAAGTCCTCATCGCTCCACGAGCCGATGCCGGTTTCCGGATCGGGCGTGATGTTCGGCGAGTAGAGGGTGCCGAAGTCCGTCTTGAACGCGAAGCCGCCCGCAAACCGCTGGCCGCCCGCGGCGGTATGGCACGCCTCGCAATCCGCCGCCTCGGCAAGATACTTGCCGCGAGCGAGGGGATCGGTGTCCGTGAAGTCCGCGGGGGTGCCCGTAACGTTCGTGCTGTATTCGCTCAGCGCGACCCGCTTGCCATCCGCGAAGGCGAGCGGACCCGGCCGATGGATGACCCACGCCGCCACACCCAGCGCGACGACCACTACGCCGCCAATGACAAGACCTTTACGAGCCATGCTGCTGCCCCTGTTCTACCGACTATCTCGTGGATGATCCGGCTTGAAAGACTGCCCGAGCAGCGTCCTCCTGCTCGAGAACCTTCCGGCGTCGCGCTGCTTTTCTTTTTCGCCGCGCCAGATACATGCGGCGCGTAGCTTAGCCCGACGATGAGCTTCCAGTAAGGGAAAGACGTCCGCACCATGGAGGCATCCGCCACGCGTGGTGCGCCAGCAACCGGGCCGCTCCGGTGGGGGGCACCGGAGCGGCTCCGCACTCACGTTCCGGACAAAGCGGGAGTCCGGAGCGAGTGTTCCTATTGCCGCGTGAGCGTGAGGGGCAACGTGTTCGGGCCCTGGACCCAGTTGCCCTTGAGCTCCCTGCCGGCAAGCTCGGCCGAGTACTCGCTCATCAGGGCCGGCAGCTTGAGGGTCAGCTTGTTCGACGCGAACGTCGCCTCGGTGACGGGAATGCCCCTGACACCCTGGTCGGGACTGTCGAAGAAGCCGACGATCTGACCGGCCGCGTTCTTCTCGATCCGCAGGACGACGGTGAACGGCTTCGGCGCGTTCGGCGGAGCGATGGAGCCCTGCCACTTGCCGGAGAGCACGGCGAACCCTTCGGGGCTCAGGGCAAGCGCTTGCACGGGAGCGCTGTACTCGCCCTTCTTCAGGCTCACCTGCACAGGCGGATTGGGGTTCGCAGGACCGCCCTGCTTCCAGGCGCCCTCGATCGCCCCGTTCGACAACTTGCCGGAGTACTCCCCGGCGACGCGCGGCACCTTGAACTTCAGCTCGTTGTTCGCGAACTCGAGGTCCGACATCGGCACGGTGGCGCCCTGCTCGGGAACGTGCAGGGAGCCCTGCAACTGTCCCTTGTCATCCGGCGTGAAGCGCAGGACGAACGTGAGCTTGCCGCCAGGAATCGTGAGGGGGCCGTGCCAGGTGCCGCTCAGGATGTCCATCGCGGCCTTCGTCATCACTGGCTTCTGATAAGGCGCAAGCGCGAGCGGCAATTCGGTGCCGGCCTGCGCCCACTTCCCGTCGAACTTGCCATCCTTCAGCGCGCCGGAGTAGGTGCCGCTCAGATCCTTCACTTCGATCTTGAGAGCGCCGCCGGTGTAGGAAACGCTGCTCGCCGCGACGTTCCGGATGGCGGGATTGTCCGGCGAGTTCACGACCGCGGAGTAAGTGCCGTCGGGCTTCCTGGTGAAGACGAACTCGATCGTCAGGTTCGTCTGCGGGTCGACCGCAAGCTTGCCCTGCCACGTGCCCGCCAACTCCTGCTGCGCGAACGCCTGACCGGCGACCACTATCGCGAGCAGCCCCAGAATCCGTAACCAGGTTTTCATCGCGCCTCCCAAGGGTTTCGAAGATGCAGTCGCCTGTCGTCACTGCTTCACGAGATCGAGCGGCAAGGCATTGCCTGCCTGTGTCCAGGTGCCCTTCGTCGACGTGCCGGAAAGCTCGGCGACGTACTCCGCACGCAACGTTTCGAGCTTCACGGTGAGCCGGTTCCCGTCGAGCGTCGTCGCGTTGACCGGAATGCCTTTCGCGCCCTGATTCGGGCTGTCGAGGTGCCCGATGAACTGGCCGTTCTCGTTGTAGGAGAACACGAGGACGAGATTGAGCGGCTCCGGCGCGTTCGGCACTTTCAGCGCGCCCTTCCAGGTGCCCGCGAGCGCCGTCATCGAGCGCGAGCTGAGATTGTTGAGAGGATAGATCGGGGGAGCGACGTCGCCCTTCTTCAGGCTCACGGGATAACCCTGCGGCGGCATGCCGGGGTTCGGTTGCTTCCAGAAGCCCGAGAGCGTGCCGTTCGCGAGCGTGCCCGAGAACTCACCGGACGCCTGGGGAATCTTGAAAGCCAGTTTGTCGTTGGCGAACTCGAGCCCCGCCATCGGCGTTTCGGTGTTGCCGCGTTCGGGAACCGCAATCGTTCCCTGCAACTCGCCCTTCTCGTCGATCTTGAAGCGCAGGACGAAGGTGACCTTGCCGCCGAGGATCGATATCGGTCCATGCCAGGAGCCCGCGAGCTTCTCCATGTCGGCCCTGGAGATCACCGGTTTCTGATACGCACTCAGCACGAGCGGCAGGGCCTGCCCCTCCTGCGACCACTTGCCGTCGATCCTGCCGTCCTTGAGCGTGCCCGCGTACGAGCCACTGAGCGACGGCACCTGCAGGGACAGCGCACCTGCACTCCACTTCACCGCGCTTGCGGCGACATTCTTGATGCCGCCGTTGTCGGGCGAGTTCAGGACGGCGGAGTACGTGCCGTCCGGCTTCTTCGTGAAGATGAACTGGATCGTGAGCGACGTGTTCGCGTCGATCGCCAGCTTGCCCTGCCACGTCCCCGCCAGTTCCTGCTGGGCGACCACACGGCCCGCGGCGAACGTGGAAAGCAGAACGAGTATCGCCAGGCACTTCTTCATCTCGGCTCCCTGTGAAGAATGCGGACTACGGCCCGCTTCTATCGCCTAAACACGGCCTACACGTGGCGCAACGCTTCCACCGGATCCGCCCGCGCGGTCTTGTACGACTGCAGTGCCACCGTAGCGAAGGCAACTGCGGCCGCAACAACCGCGGCGAGCAGGAAAATGAACGGATTGATCCCCGCCCGATACGCAAAACCCGTCAGCCATTCGTCGATCGCGAAGTACGCGAGCACGGACGCGATCACCGCCGCGACCGCGACGAGAACCATGATTCCCTTCGCGAGCAGCAGGATGATCTGCTGCGTCGTCGCGCCCAGCACCTTGCGCGTGCCGATCTCGCGCGTCCTCTGCTCCGTCGCGAAGGCCGACAATCCAAAGAGCCCCAGGCACGCGATAAAGATGCACACCGTCGCAAAAATTCCGATGAGCTTCATGAGCTGCTGCTCGGACTTGTAGAGGGCGTCCAGCTGGTCATCCAGGAAGGCGTACTCGAAGGGATGCGAGGGGTCCGCCTTGCGCACGATCTCTTCGACCGCGCCGAGCGTCTCGCTCACGTTATCACCCGAGATGTTGACGACCAGCATGTTCTGGACGAACGGCCGGTTGATCGGGTTGACCTGCGAATAATCCGTGTTGAGCGGATACATGGCGAAGGGCTCGACGAGCGAATGCAGGGACTTGAAGTTGAAGTCCTGCACCACGCCGATCACGCGTCCGCTCTGGTTGCCGAACTGCATGCGCTTGCCGATCGGCTCTTCCCAGCCCATCTTGCGCACCATCGCCTCGTTGACGACGAAATTGGTTCCGACGTCCGTCAGCAGGCGCTTCGAGAAGTCCCGCCCCTTCACGATCTTCAGGCCCATCACCTGGACGAAGTCCTCGCCGATGGGCATGTGCGACATCTGGGTCGGCTCCAGCGTGCCGCTGTTGTTCTCGATCTGTACGAGGTTGACAGGAGTCTGCTGGCCCATGACGACCGCAGCCTGCGAAGTGCCGATGATCCCGGGGATCTTCGCGAGCTCCGTCCGGATGGTCGGAATCTTCTCGAGGGTGGGCACTCCGCGAAGCGTCACGACCAGGCGGTTCTCCTTCTCGAAGCCAAGCGATTTGTTCGAGATGTAGCGCATCTGCGCCGCCATCAGCAGCGTGCACGCAATGACACCGGCGGAGATCGTGAACTGCAGCAGGACCAGCCCTTCGCGCAGCCGCAGGTTGCCCTTGCCCGCGAGCTGCTTGCCCGTGAGCGCGGTGAGCGGCGCCCACGACGACAGATAGAACGCCGGGTACAGACCGGAGAGCACCCCGAGGAGCAGCGCGAATCCCGCCAGCCACAGTGCAAGAGTCGGCTCCTCGGTGATGGCGAGGCGCACCTGCGAGCCCATGAGCTCGTTGATCGGCGTGAAGGTGAGCGCCACTTCGACAATCATCACCGCGAGAATCGTCGCGATGGCCGCGAACACGATCGCCTCGCCGAGGAAGCGCAAGGCAAGGGAGGCGCGGCTCGCGCCGAGGATCTTGCGGACGCCTACTGCCCGGGCGCGTCGTGAGGCGCGGGCGGTCGCGAGGTTCATGTAGTTGATGCACGCAACGATGAGAATGAACAGCGCGACGGCCGTGCATCCGTAGAGGTACATGCGGTTTCCGGTGGGCTGGTCGTAACCGACGTCGCTTTGCAGGTGAACGTCCGCGAGCGGCTGCAGCCAGCTCTTCCACGTCGCATTGAAGGCTTTGCCGACGTCCGCCATGTACCGGTTGAAGAACTCGCTCTGGATGGCATCCCAGGTGGACGGGTCGAAGCTGGGATCCATGAGCAGGTACGTGTAGTTGCCGACCCCGAAGAGCTGCTGGCGCCGCTGGGTGGCATCGTCAGGGCCGCGCAGGAACGACAGGTTCTCGGAGTACAGCACGTCGTACTTCAGGTGCGTGTTCGGCGGCAGGTCCTTGAACACGAGCGTGATCTTCGACGAGTTGCCCGAGTCCATCGTGACGGACTGGCCGATGGGATTCTCGTCCCCGAAGTACGCCCTGGCGAACGTTTCGCTCACCGCCAGCGCTCCGCCCTCCTTCATCGCCGTCTTCGGATCGCCGTAGATGATGTCGTGATTGAACACCTCGAAGACGTTGTCGCTGACGAAGAACGTGTTCTTCCAGTACTGCACGTGATCGCCGCGCCGGATGGCCGTGCCGCCCTGGCTGCCGTTGGGCTGAAAGCGCACGAACGCCTTGATCTGCGGATAGTCGGCCATGAGCATCGGCCCGAGCTGCCGCGACGTGACGGCGAACGTGTCGCTCGTGCCGCCGGTGGTGAACTCGTTGACGACCCGGTAGATGTTCTTGTGCTGCGTGAAATGCTGGTCGTACGTGAGCTCGCTTCGCAGGAAGAGCCCGAGGATCAGGCAGCAGGCAATGCCGAGCGCGAGGCCCACGATGTTGATCGCGGCATAGAGCTTTTCCCGGCGCAGATTTCGCAGCAGTACGACCATGGATGGTACCTTCAGCGTGCCGACGCTTTGTCCGAGACGATCTTGCCGTCGAGGAGATTCACGATGCGGCTGCTGAACGCGGCGTTCGCGGCCGAGTGCGTCACCATCAGGATGGTCGTGCCCTCTTCGTTCAGCTTGAGGAGGAGCTTCATCACTTCGTCGCCGTGCTCCGAGTCGAGGTTTCCCGTCGGCTCGTCCGCGAGGATCAGGTTCGGCTTGTTGACGAGCGCCCGCGCCACCGCGACACGCTGCTGCTGACCTCCCGAAAGCTGCGCGGGAAAGTGGTTGCGACGATGGGCGATGTCCATCTTCTCAAGCACTGCCTCGACGCGCTGCTTGCGCTCGCTGGAGGGTGTTTCGGCGTAGATGAGAGGCAGCTCGACGTTCTCGTATACCGTGAGCTCGTCGATCAGGTTGAAGCTCTGGAAGACGAAGCCGATGTTGGCCTTGCGGATCTTCGCGCGCTTCCTTTCGGGATACTTCGAGACGTCCTCGCCGAGGAACCGGTAGGTGCCGGCCGTCGGGCTGTCGATGAGCCCGAGGAGATGCAGCAGCGTCGACTTGCCGCAGCCCGAGGGGCCCATGATCGAGACGAACTGTCCCTCGCTCAGCGAGAAATTCACGTCATCGACGGCGGTGGTCTCGACGACGTCGGTGCGATAGACCTTCCTGAGATTCTGCGTTTCGATGATCATGTTTTTTCCGATATGGGCTTCAGTGCCTGGGTGAATTTCAGCTCGTCGACGGCGTTGTACGCGTCGTAGCTCGAAGTGATGATGCGGTCGCCTTCCTTGAGGCCTTCCAGAACCTCGACCTCCCGCGGGTTCTGGCGGCCGAGGCGCACGTTCGTGCGGCGCGCGGTCTCGCCGTCCTTCGAGATGAGGTAAACCCATCTGCCCGAGGTCTGGTTGTAGAAACCGCCCTTGGTGACGAGAAGGCTCCGGGACGGTGAGCCGAAGCTCAGCTCCACGGTGAGCGTCTGGCCGCGCTTCAGCGAGTCGGGCTCTTCGCCCTCGAACAGCACGTCCACCTCGAAGGCATTGTTCTTCACCTCGGGATACACCTTCGTGACCTTCACGGGCCAGCTGCGCCCGTCGAGGTCCACATGTCCGGTCGTGCCGATGGAGACGCGGCTGATATAGAACTGGTCCACGCGCACGCGGATCTTGAACTGGTCGAGGAGATCGATCTGCCCGATGCGCTGGCCGCGCCCGATGCTCTGCCCCACCTGCGCGTCGATCGTCGAGAGATGCCCGGAGATCGGAGCGCGCACTTCCAGGCTTTTTACGATCTCGCGCAGCAACTCCATGCTCGTGTTCAGACGCTCGATGGACTGCTGGGCGTGCCGGATCTGGTTCCTGCTCAGGAGGTCTTCCTGCCGGATGCGCTCGGCCATGAGATCCCGCTTGGCCTTGAGATAACGCAACTGGTCTCGCGTGGTCTCGAAAGCTTCCTGCGAGAGCGCGGAGTTGCCCTCCTTCACGAGCACTTCGTAGCGCTTGTACTTCTTCTCGAGCTCCAGGATCTGGTGGTCGAGATCGAGCAGCGCCTCGCGCTGGAGCAGGCTGCTCTGCGCGCGGTTGAATTCGGTGTTGCGCTGGATGTCGAGGCTCTCAAGGAGGCGCGACTCGGTATCGATGGCCGTCTGCTGCAGGGAGATGTTCGAGAATCGCAGGATGAGGTCGCCTTCCTTCACCTCCTGCCCGCCCTCGACGAAGATCTCGTCGACGCGGCCGCCCTCCTGGATATCGAGATACACCGAGGTCGCCGGCTCCACCGTCCCGTCGAACGGGTAGTACTCGTGAAACTCGCCGTTCTTCACGACGGCGGTCGTCATTCGCGATGGGTCTACGCTCAAGCGCGTGCCGCCCGAACGGCTCATGCCCCACACCACAACGAGCGCCAGCAGCGCACCGCCCCCGACCGCGAGCCAGCGCGTTCGCGACCAGCCCTTTTTTTCTATCGTTCTATCCATGTGCCCGCGCGCTGGTTCAAGTAGCGTGCCAGCGGGCGTCCGCCTGGTTTTTGAGGATGCCCTTCAACGGCTTATATCGACGGGGCGGGTTATCGAGAATCTCGGGAGTCCGTGCCACCTGTTCCAGTGTGAAACAACTTGTGTTTCACTCTGGAACAATCATGACAACCTCCCCAGCCGCTCCGGCGACCGAACGTTGCGACATCCTCATCGTCGACGACGATCCGGAAGTGCTGCTCGCCGCGGAGCTCGTCCTCAAGAAGAAATTCGAGAACGTCGCGACCACCACGGACCCCACGCGCATCACGCGCCTGCTCGCGGAGCGCTCGTTCGACGTCATCCTGCTCGACATGAATTTCTCCGCCGGCGCCACCTCCGGACAGGAAGGCATCGACTGGCTGAAGACCGCCCTGTCGATCGCGCCGGAGACCAAGGTCATCCTCATGACCGCTTACGGCGGCGTGGAAGCGGCCGTGAATGCGATGCGCGAAGGCGCTTCCGACTTCGTCGTGAAGCCCTGGGACAACGCGAAGCTGATCGCCACCGTCTCGACGGTGGCGCGGCTCGCCCGCGCCGATCGCGAAGTGGCGGAGCTGCGGCGCAAGCAGCGCTCGATGAACGAGTACTCGGGCCAGGGCTTCGACCAGATCGTCGGGAACTCCGAAGCGCTGCGCCAGGTGCTCGCGAGCATCGCGAAGGTAGCCCGCACCGACGCCAACGTGCTCATCCTCGGCGAGAACGGCACCGGCAAGGAGCTGGTCGCGCGCGCGATCCATCGCCAGTCCCTGCGCGCCGACCAGGTTTTCGTGAATGTCGATCTGGGGGCCATCTCCGAAACGCTGTTCGAGTCGGAGCTGTTCGGACATCGCAAGGGCGCGTTCACGGACGCGCGCGAGGATCGTGCGGGCCGGTTCGAAGTGGCGACGGGCGGGACGCTGTTTCTCGATGAGATCGGGAATCTCAGCCTGCAGATGCAGGCGAAACTGCTCGGCGCGCTGGAGAGCATGACGGTAACGCGCGTGGGCTCGGATCGGCCCATCAAGGTGGATGCGCGCGTCATCTGCGCAACGAACCTGTCGCCCGCCGAGCTGCGCGAGCCCGGACGGTTCCGGCAGGACCTTCTTTATCGCATCAACACGATCGAGATCCGCGTTCCGCCCTTGCGGGATCGGGTGGAAGACATTCCGCTGATCGCCCTTCACTACGCGGCGCTGTACGCACGCAAGTACAACCGCCCCGAGCCGCGGTTCGACGCGGAGGCGCTGGAGCGCCTCAGGCGTTATCCCTGGCCGGGCAACGTGCGCGAGCTGAGACACGCCATCGAGCGCCTCGTGATCATGGGAGATCCGGGCGCGCTTCAGTTCGACGGCGCGACGCCCGCCGCGGCCGCCGGATCGCAGCCCACGACGCTGAATCTCGAAGCGCTCGAAAAGCAGGCCATCCAGAAAGCCATCGCGCAACACCAGGGCAATCTCAGCAAGGCGGCGCAATCGCTGGGGCTCGGGCGCACCACGCTCTACCGGAAGATGACCCGCTATGGGCTTTGACAACTTCCGCGCGAACGTCCTGTTGCGCGTGCTGATTTTCGTGGCGCTGTGTCTCGTGGCGACGTGGGGCTGGGTGAACACGAACTGGATCGTCACGCCGATCGTCTGCGCCCTGCTCATCGTCGCGAGCGCGGGCGAGCTCGTTTACTACGTGGAGAAGTCCACGCGCGAGCTCACCACCTTCCTGAGCTTCGTCGCGAACCACGACTTTTCGACACCGATCCGGCTGCCGCACAAGGGCCGCGTCTTCACGGAGCTGCAGGACGCCTACCAGCTTCTCGCGGGAGAGTTTCGTCGGCTCAATCGTCAGAAAGCGGCGAATCACCAGTACCTCGAAGCCGTGATCGAGCACGTCGGCGTCGCCCTCTTCTGCCTCGACAGCAACGGCGACGTGACGATGATGAACGAGCCCGCACGACGGCTCCTCCAGCTGCCTCACGTGAACAGCATCCGCACGCTCTCGCGCGTGGACGAGCGCCTGCCCGGGCTCATCGAGGGGCTGAACGACGGCGAGCGCGCGCTCTTCAGCGTGAAGCGCGGCGAGGAAACCCTGCAGCTCGTGCTGTACGCGACCACCTTCGAGCTGCTGGAGCAGCACTACAAGCTCGTGTCCTTCCAGAACATCCGCAACGAGCTCGACCGGCAGGAGATCGATTCGTGGCAGAAGCTGATCCGCGTCCTGACGCACGAGATCATGAACTCCGTGACGCCGGTGACATCCCTCAGCCGCCTGATCCGCGAGACCATGATCGATGAAAGTGGCCCGACGCCCGTGTTCCGCACGCTCACGCCGCAGGACCAGAGCGACATGCTTCGCAGCGTGACCGCCATTCACACGCGAAGCAGCGGATTGCTCGACTTCGTTCAGGCCTACCGCAGCTTCGCGAAGCTTCCGGCGCCGGACTTCGAGGACGTCGATGTCCGAACGCTGCTGGAGCGAGTACGTACGCTGATGGCGCAGGAAATCGAGTCGCGCCGGGTGGCGCTGAACCTCTGGTGCGAAGACAAGCTCAGCATCCGGGCGGACGCGGGCCAGGCGGAACAGGTGCTCATCAATCTGGTACGGAACGCGCTGGATGCCATCGCGGAGAGCCCGCGGCCTCGGATCGAGCTGCGTGGCCTGCGCGACGACCGCGGGCGGGCGCTGCTCCAGGTGTGCGACAACGGCCCCGGAATCCCGGCCGAGCACGTCGACGACATCTTCGTTCCCTTTTTCACGACGAAGAAAAGCGGGACGGGCGTGGGCCTCAGCATCTCGCGCCAGATCATGCAGGCGAACAACGGCTTCATCTCCGTTCGCTCCGCGCCCGGAGACGGCACGGTGTTTACGCTGAAGTTTCAGTGAGCTCGCGTCGATGTTTACGCTGAAGTTTCAGTGAGCTCGCGTCGATTGGCCGGCCTCGCCGCCCCGCCCGGCGGTTCGAACGCGAACAGGTCCCCGGGCTGGCACTCCAGGATTTCGCAGAGCTTCTCCAGCGTGCTGAAGCGGATGGCCCGCGCGCGGCCGGTTTTGAGGACCGAAAGATTCTGCGGCGTGATGCCGACGCGCTCCGCCAGGTCGTTCAGGCGCATCTTCCGGCGGGCGAGCATCACGTCCAGGTTCACGACGAGAGGCATGGCTGATGGGGCTCCTGGGTCGCATGTGGATGGGCGTCGTGACGCGCGGTCCCGACGAACCATTTTCGGTACTGACGGTACTGGTGGTCCCACCGCCAGGTTCGAGCGCAGAATACCGGTACCGAAGCGTCCTTCAATAACAATTTATTGTTATTCGATAAATAATAGCCGATATGCATTCTTGTCGATGCTGCACCGCCGCTCCACCCTACGGACCCTGACAATAATTGGCCTTCAGAGCGGTTGAGGTCCCATCATCCTCCGCCGTTGAGTACGAGGGGGGACGGATGAGGCGGAACGGTGGCGGACGACACAAGGCGTCCAGGCCTGCAGGCCTGCTGCTGGCATTCGTTTGCGCAACGGCCCTCGGCGCCGAGCTTCCGGAAAAGACCTTCCACATCCAGCCCCAGCCCGTCTCCAGCGCCCTGCGCACGTTCGCGAACCAGGCCGGGCTTCAGCTCATCTTCTCCGAACAGGATGTGCGGACCCTTTCCAGCCCCGGTGTCGACGGCATCCTCTCTCCCCAGAGGGCGCTCGACACCCTGCTGGGTGGCACGGACCTTCGGTACGAGTTCACCGCCAACAACGTCGTGGTGGTCCGCCGGGCACCCGCGGCGGTGGCCGGAGCCCCGACGTCGCCCGCAACGGCTCCTTCGGATCGTTCGGCCCGCGCGGCGGACTCCGAGACCTCGCGAACCCGGCGCAGCGCCGCCGCTCCCACCGGCGGAGGACCGATCGAGTCCGCATCGGCGCCCATCGGCGAGGTGGCGATCACCGGGTCGCGCATCGTTCGCCGGGATCTCGAAGCGGCGAGCCCGGTGTTCACCGTCGACGCGCAGTCGTTCGAGGAGTCGAGCACGCTCGCCGTCGAGAGCGTGCTGAACCAGCTGCCGCAGTTCGTGCCGACGGACACGCAATTCGTCACGACGGACATCTTCCCGACGGCGATAAACACCCCCGGCATCGGCACGCTCAACCTGCGCGGCCTCGGCGTGAACCGAACGCTCGTGCTGATCGACGGTCGCCGCGGGCAACCGGCGAATTCGACGCTCGTGATCGATACCAACTCGATTCCGGCCACGGCTATCGAGAGCGTCGAGATCATCAGCGGCGGGGCCTCGGCCACCTACGGCGCGGACGCGCTGGGCGGCGTCACCAACTTCAAGCTTCGGCAAAACTTCGAAGGCGCAAGCGTCGAGCTCCGGAGCGGCACCACCGAAGTGGGAGACGGCGACGAAAGCCGCATCAGCGCCCTCCTCGGCGCAAGCCTCGGCGAGGACCGCGGCAACGTGATGCTCGGGCTCGAATGGACGAAGCGCGACAACGCCAGCATCTACGGCCGGCCGTTCTTCGAAAACGCGCTCACCGATCCGGGCTCGCCGGCCACGGCCCTGCGCCTCAACTATCCCGCGTACGAGCCGAACTCGGGTGCCGGCGGGCTGCCGTCGCAGGTGGCGGCGAATGCGTTGTTCCCGGAGCTCGCGAACGGCGCGAACGTCAACCGCTCATCGCAGTTCTACGTGAACAACGACGGCACGCTCTTCAAGGACACCGGCGCGCTCGGCTACAACGGGCCGCTCGCCCCTCAATACAAGATCCAGCCGAGTGGGACGCTCGGACAGAACAATCTCGATGCCGTCGTAGCGAGCCCGCTCACGCGCTACTCGATCTTCGGGCGCGGGCATTACGCCATAAGCGACGGCGTCAGGCTTTTCGCGCAAGCCCACTTCGTCAACACCGAAGTGCAGGCGTTCCAGCAGCCTGCGCCGGCGACGGGCGGATTTGCGGCGATGATTCCGCGCGACGACGAGCATCCCATTCCCGCGGAGCTCGCATCGCTTCTCGACTCGCGCGGTCCCAACGTTTTCAGCACCACGGAGTTCGATCCCAGCACCGGACAACCGCTGATCCTCACCGGCGTCGACGCGCCGTGGCGGCTCGGCAAAACGCTGGACTTCCTGCCCAATCGCCAGCTCAAGATCACTACGAATCTCAATCAACTCATGGCGGGGCTTGAGGGCACGCTCCCCGTGAAGGACTGGACGTGGGAAGCGTACGTCTCCCACGGCGAAACGCAGACGGACCACGACTACATCGGGTTCGCATCGCTCGAGCGTTACCGCACGGTCGTTTCCGCGCCGTTCTACGGCCGCGGCTTTACGCAGACGGGCGCGGGACAAACGCGGATCACCTGCACATCCGGCCTGCCGATCTTCGAAACCTTCGAGGTCTCGCAGGACTGCATCAACGCGATCACCGTCAATGCGACGGATCGCATGCGCCTCACCCAGGACGTGGTGGAAGCGAACGCCCAGGGCGGCGTCATGGATCTGCCGGCGGGCGAGTTCCGCGCAGCCGCGGGTGCCACATGGCGCAAGAACGACTTCGAATTCCGGCCGGACAGCATCCGGGAAACCAACTCGATCTTCGACCTTCCGATCAGCGCATTCAGCAATCCCACGACCCGTGGCAACACGGACGTGAAGGAGATCTACGCGGAAGCGCTCATCCCGCTCGTCAGCGACAAGCCTTTCGTGGAGTCTCTAAAACTCGAGCTCGGGGCCCGCTATTCGGACTACGACACCGCGGGCGGCGTGCCCACTTACAAAGCGCTGTTCAGCTGGGCGCCTGTCGAGGGCATTCGCTTCCGCGGCGGATATCAGGTAGCCAACCGCGCGCCGAACATCAACGAGCTCTTCCTGACTCCTAGCAGCACTCCCGTGAACCTGCGCGGACCGGACCCGTGCCGCTCGGATACGCGCGACACGCACGGCAATCTGCCGAGCAACCCGAATCGTGCACAGGTGCAACGCCTGTGCTCGGAGATCATCGGCAGCGGCACTTCGACGTTCGACGACAACCCGGATAATTTCACCGGCGATGGCCGGCAGGATGGCGCCGAGCTCGAACTGCGTCAGGGGAATCCGGATGTGAAGAGCGAGGAAGGCAAGACGTATACGGCTGGCGTCGTCTTCACTTCCCCGTTCAGCCAGGGGCTCGCGAACGATCTCACCGTGGCAGTCGACTGGTACCGCGCGCGGATCACGGGCGCCATCGCTCCGATCACGGCGCAGACCGCGTACGATCTCTGCTTCAATCGGGATGGCACCAGCAATCCGGATTACTCGCTCGACGATCGCTACGGCATGTGCCGGCAGATCGTGCGTGACCCGGTCACCGGCAACCGCCTGAGCGTGAATGCGCCGTACGCGAACGTCGGCTTCCTTGAAACTTCGGGCATCGACTTGCAGGCACGCTGGCGGTTCACGCTCGCCGATGCGGGCCTGGCCAACGCGCCGGGCTCCATGGTCGTCAATCTCTCGGCGAACAAGCTGCTCACCTTCAAATCGCAGAGCTTCTTCAACAGCGACGTGCTCGAAAATGCGGGCACGTTCGCGCGCGGCGGGCTCTTCGACTACAGGATCGCAACGACATTGCGATACATCCTCGGCGACGCCAACGTGGCCCTGCATTGGCGCTTCCTGCCGTCGATCCGAAGCGCCACCTCCGTGACGGATCCGACCACGCTCATTCGCGGGGCCGAGTCCTACAGCCTGTTCAACCTTTCCGGCGGCTGGGACGTGAACGACACGATCTCGCTCATCGGAGGCGTGGACAACCTCTTCGATCGCGATCCGAACAGGGTCGGCGCGAGCCCGACGACGAATGCCGCGGGCAGCACCGTCGGCGGGTATTACGACGTGCTCGGGCGCCGCTACTACCTGAGCGTGAAACTCACGTTCTGAGCGCTTTCACTCGACCGTTACGGACTTCGCGAGATTCCTCGGCTGGTCGATATCCGTGCCCTTGGCAAGCGCGACGTGATACGCCAGCAGCTGCAAAGGGATGTTGAGCAGCAGCGGATCGAGCTCCGGCTCGGATTTCGGGACTTCGATGACGCCGTCCACCGCCACAGGCAGCGTGCCCGGATGCGTCACGGCGTACGTCGGGCCGCGGCGAGCCCGGATCTCCTCGATGGTGGACACGTTCTTCGAGAAAAGATCGTCGCGAGGCAGGATCGCCATCGTCGGTGTTTCCGGCGCGATCAGTGCCAGCGGCCCGTGCTTCAGCTCGGACGCGGGGTAGGCTTCCGCATGCACATAGCTCACTTCCTTGAGCTTCAGGGCCCCTTCCATCGCCACCGGGTACCCTGCCGCACGACCCACGAAGTACGCGTCGCTCGCGCGGGCGAACGCCTTTGCGATGGATGCGATGTGGGATTCCTGGGCGAGGATGCTCTCCACCTGCTCCGGCAGAGCCCGCAGCGCCGAGATGAGCCGCGAGCCGCTCGCGGTGGACAGATCGCGCAATCGGCCGAGATAGATCGCGAACAGCGCGAACGCGACGGCCGTGCTGGTGAATGTCTTCGTCGAAACGACGGCCACCTCCGGACCGGCGTGCAGGTAGATGCCGCGGCCGCATTCGCGCGCGATGGTGCTACCCACCACGTTGACGATGCCGAAGACGCGACCGCCCTTGCGCTTCACTTCCTGGACAGCGCTCAGCGTGTCGAACGTTTCGCCGGACTGGCTGACGGCGATGTACAACGTGTCCGGCTCGATGACCGGATTGCGATACCTGAACTCGGAGGCGGGCTCCGCATGCGCGGGGATCCTGGCGAGTTGCTCGATGAGATGCGCGCCGACGCAGCCGGAGATGTATGCCGATCCGCATCCCAGTATCTTCACGCGCCGGGACTCGATCAGCTCGCGCGCGGCCAGCTCCAGGCCGCCTAGATGCGTGGTGCTGAAGCGGGACTCCAGGCGGCCGCTGAGGACGCGCCGGATCGCCTCGGGCTGCTCCGCGATTTCCTTGCGCATGAAGTGCCCGAAGCCTTCGCGGCTCAGCGACTCCGCTTGCCACTCAATGAGCAGCGGCGACTTGGCGGTTCGGCCTCCATCCAGCGTGAAGGTTTCGTAGCCGTCTGCGCGCACGACGGCGATGTCGCCATCGTCCAGGTGAACGACGTTCTGCGTGTGACGGACAAGTGCCGCGACGTCGGATGCCGCGAACATTTCGCGCTCACCAATGCCGAGAATGACGGGGCTGCCGTTGCGCGCGACCACGAATGAGTCGGGGCGCTGGGCGTCGAGAACTGCGAGCCCGTAGGTTCCCGTGACGACCTGAAGGACGCCCCGCACGGCCTCGACCAACGTATCTCCGCGCATTGCCGCGATCAGGTGCGCGAGTACTTCCGAGTCCGTGTCGGAGCGGAACACCACGCCCTTCGCTTGCAGCTGAGCGCGCAGCGAACCTGCGTTCTCGATGATTCCGTTGTGGACGATTGCGAAGCGATTGTTGCTGTCAGAGTGCGGATGGGCATTCGCATCGCTCGGCTCGCCGTGCGTGGCCCAGCGGGTGTGGGCGATTCCGCGTGTGCCGGGGAGCTGCTCTGGCAGCAGCCTCTCCAGGTCTCTGACCTTTCCTTTGCTCTTGTAGACCTGGAGGCCGCCTGCATGAGCGAGAGCGAGGCCGGCGGAGTCGTAGCCGCGATACTCGAGCCGATGCAGGCCTTCCATGAGAATGGGCGCGGCGGCCCGCTCACCGATGTAACCGACAATCCCGCACATGCGTGCACTCCTCAGCCGTAGATGATCCGCCGGATCTGCCGTTCGCTGAGCTCCGGCGCGCGGAACCGCAGACGATCGAGCTCAGTGAGGATGCGCGCGAAAATCTCTGCGTTTGCGAGCCCCTCCGCCTGCAGGGCCCGATGGCGCCGGCGCACGAAGGCCTCCGGCGTCTCGTTCAGCAACGCGAGGATGTCGTCGACGACTCGCGTGGCCTGGCCATGGGACAGTGCGGTGGTTCGGACGAGATACGCGACGATTTCCTGCAGCTCGCTCAGATCCGACATGGGCCGCGAAGTGTGCTTGCGGAGGGCGCCCGCGGAAACAGTTTTACCCGAAAGCGGGCAGGAGCATTTGGTGGAGTTCGGACGGACAGTCCCTCCCCGAGAGTCCTTTGCCTTCAGCGCTCCGTCACGCCCGGCGCCCCCCAAGGGTTCATTCCCCGCGCCTCGCGAGCTGTTCAGTCATCCGGAAGAATGGTTTTGCGAGGGCGCAATCGACGGAAGCGGCTCAAGCCTCGCCCGCGGCGCGTCCCGCGAGCTGCCTTGCAGGCGCCAACCGGATCGGACGCCGGCTCCGCCGGCTCGCTGCCGCCCGCACCCCTCCCGCGCGCACGTAGGCGCGGGCCCGCGAGAGTTCGCTCACCTCCGCGCGCGCCCACCTGGCACGCATCGCCGCCGTGCATGCCACGATCGCCGCACGCTCATGGCGCTGCGCGCTCACGGCCGCCGCATGCCCAAGGCTGTCTCACGTCCTCGGGCCGCGATAGGCATGGGCGTGGCGGCGCGCTGCGCTATTTCACCTGGCTCGCCCCGCCGACGTTTCAGCGGAAACGCGTCGAGGGCGATGATGGGGTGGCTCGGAGGAACGGCGGCTGTGGGTGGCTCGAGCGGCAGCGCGCGCGCGCTCTTACGGCTGCGTAGCTCGGGGAGTCGCGCGTTCACGTGCCGCCGGCCGGGCGGGTCGCCGTAGCATCACCTCGTATAACCATTCGGCGCCCCGAGCGCGGCGGGCGCATCAGAAGGGCAATAGAGGATGAATCAGGTCATTCGAAGCGCATCGGCGACGGGAATCCGTGCCGCTCGCACGGCGGCCAGCGACCCCCCGATGGCGGCGACCATCAACGCGCTCGCAATGCCGGTCCATAGCAATCCAGCGTCAACGCTTAGCCCGAATGTGAGCTGCGACTGACTGATCCCCGTCATCGCACTAACGGTCGACCCATCGAGCAGCGCCCATGCAATGAGCGCTCCGAGCAAAGCCCCCGCGAAGGCGAGCAGCAGCGCCTCAGCAATGACGGAGGCCGCGACGGCAGCAGGCCCAAACCCTATGGCCCGCAACGTCGCAATCTCCGAAGCGCGAGTGCTCACCGCGGTGTACATCGTATTGAGCGCCGCGAAGATCGCCCCGAACGCCATCAACCCGCCCACACCGCGCGCTACGATCATCAGCAGGCTCGACACGAAGCTCGAGGCAGCAGCGTAGTACTCATCCTCCCGCAGAACCCGAGCAGTGATCGTCGGATTTGCTTCGACTGCAGCCTGTAGCCGCGCAAGCCCATCCGGACCGTCCAGCGCCACGGTGACGCTGTTGAACGCGTTCCGACGATTCGCATCGAGCAGCATGTCCACGTCGGTCATGAATTCGGACTCGTGCGCGTCGCCGCCCGTCTCGAACACGCCCGTCACCGTCCACTCGCCATTCGGCATGGGAATCGTCGAGCCCGGCGCAAGTCCGCCAAGCCGGTTCTGCACGGCGCGCCCGACGATCAGCTCCCGCGCGCCCCGATTGAACACGCGCCCTTCGACAATCTTCACTTCAGGACGAAGCGCAAAGGCCTGCGCCCCAACGCCTCTCACAGCGGCATATGCGTTCAGCCCGGTCTTCCGGTTCTTGAGCCCGACGAACGTCAGCATCTCCGCCGACGCAATCGCCTCGCCGCCCGCTCCCGCGCGGATCCCTGGCGAGTTGAGAATCGCAACGATCCCGTCGCGCGCGAAGTTGCTGCCCGTTTCCAGATCGCCCGTCAGCACGATGGCCCGCGACGGGCTCCCCGTCTTCGCAGCAGCCCTCGTGAATCCCTGAGCGAGCGCAAGCGCCGACAGCAGAACGGCGACAACCGCGGCCAGCCCGATAACGATCACCATCGACGTGCCCAACCTCGCGGGCACGCTGCTCAATCCCACCGCGGTGACGGCGCGAACTTCAGCCAGAAGGCTCATACCCGCATCCTTAGCGCATCGACGATGTTCAGCCGCATCGCCGACCAGGCGGGCTGAGCCGCACTCAGCGCGGTCAGGATCACAGCCGCCACCACACCAAAGATCAGCACCATGCCGGACAGCCGCGGCGTTCCGAGATAGCCACTCAGGTTCGGCAGGAAGCTCGCAATCGTCGGAAAAATCAGCACCGTCCCGACGAGCCCGATCGCCGCGCCGATGAGGCACAGGAGCAGCGCCTCACACGCCACAATCGCGAGCACGCGCGTGTCTGAATATCCCAGTGTTTTCAGCATTCCGAACTGCGACGTCCGCTCACGCGTCGACTGCCGGATGACGTTCCCGACAAGGAACAACGTCGCGAAGAACACGGCGCCAATGATCGCCGTCGTGAGCCGCCGCACATCCCCGATCGTCGCAAGGTCCGCCTGCGCAAACTCGTTTTCGAGCTGCGCGCGCACCGGAGCATCCGAATTCGCAAAGACCTTGTCGATCGCCTCCGCCATCTCGACGGACCGACGGGCATCGGCAACCCGCACGACGAACCGCGTGACGCGATCCTTCAGATTCGTGCGCCCCGCATTCACGTAGTCGTACTGCGCGATGGCGAACGGCACCGATCCCGGATTCGACGGATTCGTCGTGAACCCGACGACGTCGAACGTCCACGGCGCGCCGTCTTCGCGCGGCACAGGTGAGCCGATCGCGATCCGGTCCCCGATCTTCCAGCCGTGCTGCCGGGCCAGCGGCTCGTAGACGATGAGCCCACTCCGGGTATTCACGAGCGCCTCGAGCTGCTTCGGATCGACCTTGTACTCGTTGCGCACCGAATAGAAGCTCACCGGATCGGTCGAGATGACCACGAATCCGTTTCGTGGCTCCTGAAAGAACGCCGGCAGAAAGCCCGTCCACGTCACCTCGGACACCCCCGGAATCTCGCGCAGTCGGGGCAGATAGCTCTGCGGCAACGGGTTTTCGAACTTCGGGCTGAGGAGGAGACGATCCGCCTGCGTTCGGCTCGTCGCATTCGCGAAGGCGGTGTTGAGGCCCTGCAGGAGTCCGAACAAAAGGAATCCGACTGCGAGGGAGATGAGCGTGAAGAGCGTACGGGTCGGCTTGCTCCATAGACCGGCCCACACCAGGAAGAAGGTTTTCACGATCACGGAATACTAATGGGGGGATATAACCTCGCAAGTACGAACCTCGAGGTTACTTGCACGGCGGACGCCCGCCGCAGGTGACAAGAGTCACTTGTCAGCGCAAGGGGGATGCGGCTTGAATCGGAAGGGCATGCAGCGACGTTCGTCCAAGTCCCGGCACACCCTCCCGCCATCCGCCGCTCGTCGCGAAGCCTCGGTGTGGCTGGCGCGCCTCGAACGCGGCCTGCGTGACAGCGAGGGGACGCAGTTGCGGCAATGGATGCAGTCACGCGAAAACCGCGAGGCCATCCTGGAAATCGCCAACCTGTGGCACGGGCCGGAGGTGTACCGGCTCCTCCTCTCGCTGACGCCCGCGGATCTTTCCAAGGCAAGGCGCGAGATGGTGCGACGGGTTTCGCGCCGGACCCTCACGGTAGTGGGCCTCGCCTCTTCCTTCGTGCTCTGCATGACCTTCCTGAGCGGCAGGATGCCGTGGCAATGGTTCGACGAGCCGGGCCCGAACCCCAGGGCCGCTCCGAACGAGTATTTCCGAACCGCTGTAGGTCAGACTCGCACCGTCACGCTTCGGGACGGAAGCCGCATCACGCTGAACACGGGCACGCGCGTCGAGGTGACCTATCTGCCGGAGCGGCGCGAAGTGTTCCTGGCCCAGGGCGAAGCCGCCTTCGAGGTCGCGCCCGATCCCAACCGCCCGTTCTACGTTTTCGCCGCTCGTCGGCAGCTTCAGGCCATCGGCACGAAGTTCAACGTCCGCGCGATCTCGCCGGTGAACGCCGAGCTCACCGTCACGGAAGGCGAAGTAAAAGTGCTGGATGCGCCTCCGAAGCTTCCGCAGTCGCCCGCCCGACGCCGCGATCCCATCACCTATGGTGAAGCGACCGTTCGTGTCTCGGAAACGGCGCTGGTGGAGCCGGGATTCCAGCTCATCACGCACATCGACCAGAAGGAGATCGAGCAGCGGCTCGCGTGGCAGAAGGGAGTTCTGATCTTCAAGAATCGCGCGCTGGAGGACGTGCTTGCCGAGATGGAGCGCTACACGCACATCCGGTTCTTCATTCGCGATCCGGCGCTGGCGGCGGTGAGAGTGTCCGGCACGTTTCGCACGGGAGACGTCGGCGCGCTGCGCAGGGCGCTTCGCAGGCATTTCGCGATCTTTTCGAGGACGGACACGCGTGGCCGTGTCGTGCTGATGCCGCTGCCGCCAAGCCCGCCGCGCGCCCTCTGAACCGCGTGCCTTCTAACCTGGCGCCCCCTCAAATCGCGCGCCTTCTGAACCCAGCGGGGCGCGCCGTCCAAACGGAGCGGGTTTGAGCTCAGCTCGCTGGCTTCTGCGGCGAGGCATAGTGCCGCAGGCTCTCCGGCACGAACGAAAGATCCGTAGCCTCGCGGACGGCAAGGCGGATCTGGTTCTCCATGACATCCTCGGGCACCGGGTTCTGATAGCCCTCCAGGCAACGCGAGAGCGCCTCCCCGCCCGCGACGTTCTCCGTCCGCGCAACGCGATACGCCTTCACGACCAGCGATTCCGCAGCCCCCGGCGTGAGCATGATCGGCAGCCGCGGCTCGAGCCTCTGGAGATCCTCCGGATCGATGACGAGATCGTAGCGACGCGCCAGCGCCCCGATGAGCCGCGCGCTTTCCGCCTGCTCCGTCGTTGGAAGGATCGGCACCTTGAGATCGATGCGGCCCGGCCGCTTGAGATCCGCTTCGATGAGGTCCGGGCGCGAGGACGCCAGCACCCACACCACCTTGCCGCGATTCGACGTGTCCGACATCGCCTGCGCGATCATCGAGTACAGCCGTCCGGAAAGGCCGCCGTCGCCGTCTCCTGAGTTGCGCCGGCCGAGCGTCTGGTCCGCTTCGTCGATGAATACGATGCATCGCCCGAGCGCGCGCATCAACCGGAAGATCTTCTCAAGGTTGCCTTCGCTGGAGCCGACCCACTTCTCGCGGAAGTTGTTCAGCTTCACGACCGGCGCATCCGCCTCGCCCGCAAGGCATTCGACGAGGAACGTCTTGCCCGTGCCGATCGGCCCGCAAAGCAGGTAGCCCATCGGCAGCGCCTTGAGATCGTTCGCGCGCCAGAGCGCCACGTCCTGCCTCAGCCACTTCTTGAGCGACTCCTGCCCGTAGTAATCGTCCAGCGTGCGCCTGGACTCGATGAACTCGACGAGCCCCGGCGCGTCGTGCTCCACCATCTCCTTCTTCACGGCGGAAAGGTCCGAAGCGAGCAGCACTTCACCGCTGTGAGCACGCACCTTGGTGAGCTGCTCGAGCGTGCTGATCGAAACACCGGTCATTGCCGCTGCGAGCAGCTCGAGGTCCGTCCCGGTCGGAATGGTCTTCGGATACTGCTTCTGCAGGATGGCGAGCGCCGCCTGCAACTCCGTGATCGACGGAAGCGGCACGCGCACGAGCGCAGTCTGAGGCGCGAAGGCGATGAGCGGCTCGATGTCGGTGAGATTGTCCGCGATCAGGAGCGTGGCGAACGAGAGCTGCGTGAAGAGCGCGCCGGAACCCCATTCGCGCACGAGGCTCGTCAGACTTCCGTGCTCGAACCCCTTGCCGTCCGCCGGCATGATCTGGTCGACACCTCGCACGACCACCGCGACTTCCGGCGTATCCGCCCGGCCGATGGTGCTGAGGTTGCCGAGATACTTCGCGAACCGGTTGATGAAGCGAACGGCTTCGAGCGGCTGATGCGGCAGGCTCCGCATGGCCGAAGGCACCCACTCCGAAATGCGCTCGCCACCGCGTTCCACGACGAGCCCGTTGCCGAGGTCGTAGGAAAACACGACGCCGAAGTTCGCGAGCAGCTCGTCCTGGATGTACCGGTCGATGTTGACGAGCTTGCCGCCGACGGGCATGCGATCGTGCACGTTCCCGTAAAGGATGAACTGCCCGGACGCCCCGCTCGCGAACCTTACGAGCAGATCCTCCGCCCACTCCGGAGCAACTTTCGGCTCGTGTGTCTCGTCGTTGCGTGCGGGCTGCGCGGCGGGAATTGCGACGGGCTTGTTCGGGCGAAACAGCATCGTTCGTGCACCTCTCGAGCCAGTCTACCGTGCTTTGTCAGGCACGCCAGAAACATGACATTTGTAAGCGGCACGACGCTGGCGCGCGTCATCACAAATTAGGCAATACCACCGTATCTGCGCAGACACGGGCGCCTTCTACTTGGCACAACACCTAACGGCGTCAAGGAGAGTGCTCATGCGTCCCGCTCGATCCCCGATCACGGCCCGGCTCACGCTGGGCGCCGCTTCCGTCGTCCTCGCTGCGCTCGGCGCCTCGGCGCCGTCCTTCGCGGTCGACCGGCCGGAAGCCCGCGGCAACAGCAATGGCCACGACGGCCACGAAGATCACGCGCAGTCCACGCGCAAGCGAGGTGCTTCGCCGCTCGTCGAAAGAGTTCAGAAGGCGACGCGACGGTACCGGAACATCAACGTCGCGCTCGCCGAAGACTGGGTGCCGGGAACGCCGTGCGTCAGCGGCCCGAACACGGGGGCGATGGGCGTGCACTTCGTGCAGAAGTCCCGGATCGACGGCAAGGTGAATCCGGACGAGCCCGAAGCGCTGATGTACGAGCCGCAGCCGGGCGGCGGCTGGAGGCTCGTGGGCGTGGAGTACATCATCATCGCCGAGGCGTGGGCGAAGGATCACCCGGAGGCGACGCCGTCCATCGACGGCCATCTCACGCACTACGTGCCTGCGCCGAACCGCTATGGGCTACCGGCGTTCTACGAGCTGCACGTGTGGGCATGGGCGGACAACCCGGAAGGCAACTTCGCGGACTGGAATCCCGAAGTCACCTGCGACAAGCAGGCGACTCCGGAGTAACGCGCGCGACCGCCAGCGAGCCGGCTGGCCGCCTTCTGCTTCGGGGGCGCTCAGCGGCCCGCGCGAGCGAGACTGCGTGTGCCGCGAGACTCCATCCACTGGCGGATGCGCTTGGCGTCCGCCACTCGCGTGTATTTCCCCCACGAGTTGAGCAGCACCATGATCACCGGCCGTCCCTCGATCTCCGCCTGCATCACGAGGCACTGGCCCGCCTCGGAGATGTATCCGGTTTTCTGGACGGCGATGCTCCACGCAGGGTTCTGCACGAGCGAGTTCGTATTCCGGTACTGAACGGCCGTGCGGCCGATGCGCACCTCGTGACTCGGGCTCGTCGAATACTCGCGGATGATCGGGTTCCGGCTCGCCGCCATGACGAGCTTCGCGAGATCCCGCGGGCTCGACACGTTCGCGCTCGAAAGCCCGGTGGGGTCCGCGAACTTCGAGTTCTTCATGCCGAGCGCCTTCGCCTTGACGTTCATGGCACGCACGAACGCGCGCTCGCCGCCCGGGTAGCTGCGCCCGAGAGCATGCGCGGCGCGGTTTTCGGAGGACATGAGCGCGAGGTGCATCAGGTCCGCGCGGCTCAGCTTCGTGCCCACGGCCAGGCGCGACGCCGACCCCTGGGCCCCTCTGCGATCCTCAGCGGTGATTTCCACGACCTCGTCGAGCGGCTGCTTGCCCTCGAGCACGACGAGCGCGGTCATGAGTTTGGTGATGGACGCGATGGGCGCCGCGGTTTCCGCCTTGCGCGCAAAGATCACCGAACCGTCCGAGCGGTCCAGGACCAGCACGGCGGCGGAGCGGACATCGGGAGTCGACGTACGGGTTTTGGCGGATGCCTGGGAAGATGACCTGGCGGACGTCTTGCCCGATGCCGGGGCCGACAGGGGCCACGCCAGAAGAAGAATCGCCGCGACCAGAGCCCCGCCCCACGACCCCAACCCACGCGAACGCCACGACATGCTCGAATTTTCCGCCCTGAAGACCCCCGGGACCGGGCGGAATAGTAGGCTGGCGCGAGCGCGCGCGCACCCCCTTATGTCACGTTTACGGCAAGTCGCTCCCGGGATGCAGGTCCCCGGGAGCAACTGCGCCGCGGGTCACTCCGGCTTCTTCAGGGTGAAGTCGATGGGATTGCCCATGAAGTCCGAATGCAGCTTGAGTTCGGTCTTGCTGACGACGCCCGTGTATTTGAACGTGAACGGCCCCTGCCCGAAGTCGACGTCGAAGGAGAAGGAGATCTTGTCCCCTTCGATCTTGCCGTCCTTGAGCTGGTAGGCCTGGCCGTCCATGCCGAGCGTCGAGCCCGTGAGCTTGTCGCCGTCCGCCTTGAACGTGAAGCTCAGGGGTACAGTGCCGTTCGGCGTTTCGAGCGAGCCTGTCCAGGTGCCATCCACGTCGGCCGCGAAGGCCGGCCCGGCGGCGAGCAGCAGCGCGGACAGCATGAGCGCATGGATTCTGGTTTTCATTGCGGGTCTCCCTGTTGTTGTCGCCCGCAACGATGGAGTGCCCCGTACGGGAGTGTCAAAGGGAATGCGACGGAGTTGCCGTCCGGTGGGACCGGCGCGCGGCCGGCAGGGCCCGGAGGACCTCGCCCGGAGTATCCCGCTCGGAGGATCCCGCTCGGAGGATCCCGCTCGGAGGATCCCGCTCGGAGGATCTCGCTCGGAGGATCCCGCTCGGAGGATCTCGCTCACAGGAGCTTGTTCACAGGATCTGGCGCAGGCTGTCCGGGCTCGCGGGCTTCATGAGGTGATCGTCCATCCCGGCCTCCCGACTGCGTTCGCGATCGGTTTCCTGCCCCCAGCCGGTGAGCGCGACGATACGCAGAGGCGCGGCGCCGGCCTGCGCGCGGATCATGCGGGCGGCGCTCAGTCCGTCCATGCCGGGCATTTCAAGATCCATGAAGATGACGTCTGGCGGATCCAGCTTAGCGCACACGACCGCTTCCACTCCGCTCGCGCAGATCGAAACGTCGTGCCCCTGGAGCGTGAGCAGCCGCGCGAGCGACTGCGCGGCGTCGGGATTATCGTCGGCAACGAGCACCTTCCGCGGGATTCGGCCGAGCGCCGAGGGCCTGGTGGCGGACCCCGTGCGCGGCCGCCTGTGCACGATGTCTTCGACCAGAGGAAGACGGACCGCGAAGCAGCTGCCGTATCCGGGGCCCTCGCTCTTCACCGTGACATCTCCGCCATGCAGCCGAACGAGCTGCCGCACGAGCGCAAGCCCGATCCCGAGGCCGTCGTTCGACCGCGGTGAATGCACCTGGGAGAACATCTCGAAGACGCTCTGCAATCGCTCCGGAGGAATGCCGATGCCGGTGTCGAGCACGCTCGCTACTGCCTCCTCTCCGATGCGCTCAAGCGAAACACTCACGGTGCCGCCGCGAGGTGTGAACTTCGCCGCGTTGGAGAGAAGGTTCGAGAACACCTGTGTGAGGCGGTCCCGGTCACCGAGCACGACGAGCGGCTCCTCCGGAATCCGGACTCGCAGCTCGTGGCCGTGCGGCTCGAACAGCGTCTCGCAGGACTCCAGGGCGCACGTGATGGCGTCGTTGAGCACGACCCTGTCCCGCCGGAGCTCGATCTTGCCTCGCCCGATGCGGCTGATGTCGAGCAGATCGTCGACGAGCCGGACGAGGCGGCACATCTGCCGCTCCATCATGTCCGTCGTGCGCTGGAGCGCCTGATTGCCCACTGTCGCAAGTCGCAGGATCTGCACACCGTTGCGGATCGGCGCGAGCGGATTGCGCAGTTCGTGAGCGAGAGTAGCGAGGAACTCGTCCTTGCGCCGATCGGCGTTCCGCAACCGCGCGGCAGCTTCGGTGAGGCGATGCTGGTTCTGCCGCAGCTCCATCTCCGCCTGTTTCCGGCGCGTGATGTCGGAGAAGAGAACCGCGACGTGTCCCTGATCCGGCGCATCGACGCGAAAGGCGAAGACATCGAACCATCGTCCTGCGAGCGCTGAGGACGGCATCACGAAGCGCGTGCCCTCGCCAGTGAGCGCCACCTGGCCATAGACGTCGAACCAGTACTGCTCGAGTCCAGGCGCGAGCTCCCGCGCCGTGCGGCCTTCGACGGCAGTCAGACCGGTAAGCCTTTCGAGCGCGGGATTGGCTTCGAGGTAGCGGAAGTCCACGCACCGCCGCTGGTCGTCGAACATGACCTCGATGATGCAGAACCCCTCGTCGATCGCATTGAAGAGCGCGCGATAGCGCAACTCGCCGAGCTCTCGCGGCGTAGACGCCCCCGCAGGGCTCACGCTTTCGCCATATTCCGGCTTTCGGCCCGTCGCCGACATAGCCATCGCCTCAGGGAACGCTGGCAGCGGACATCTCCTACAACGCGCGGCGCGGCAATGTGGTCCCTCTATGGGCCCCGAACCTCCTCAAGGTTCAGTCGATGAATCCGGGCAGCCGCCTGCAGCAACTCGCGCGCGGCGGCCAGGGCGAGCGCCACCGCTGCGGCCGCCCCGCAGCCCGGTGCCGGCCCGGCGGACCCGAGCTTCGAAATGAAGTCGCTGGGAGTAAGGTCCCTTATGCGCAGCGAATGGCCGCCCGTCTCCTCGCTTACGCGAGACCGGCTCCTACGTGCGGGATCGCGAAATCGCAGGCAGGACGAGCGTCGGCGAGTTGTCTTCGTCCGGCTGCGCGACCGGGACGTAGGCCGGCCCCGCCGCACCCCGCAGTCTCTGCAAGGCCTCTTCCGCTTCCACGGGCACGCCGAAGAAATTCCCCTGCGCGAAATCGCAACCCATCTGCTGGAGTGCCTGCGCCACCGGCTGCGTCTCGATCACTTCCGCGATCGCCTTGAGACCCAGGCTCGACGCGATCTGCACGACGGCCGCCATGATGCCGCGGTTCGCATCCTCGGCCCCCAACCGGCTCGCGAAAGGCCGGTCGATCTTCACGTAGTCGAACGGGAAGAGCTCGAGGTGATTGAGCGAGGAGTAGCCGGTGCCGAAGTCGTCCAGCATCAGCTCGATGCCCATGTCGTGCAGCCGCCTCAGCTGTTCGCGCGCTTCGCCGACATTGTCGATGAGACCTGCTTCCGTGATTTCGAACTTGAGGATCGACGCGGGGATCTGCGCGCGGTTCAGCGTGTCGACGACGTACTCGACGAGCGTCGGATCGCGGAGCGAGCCGGCGGAGAGATTGACGCTCAGGTAGAAGGGAACGCCGGGATCGAGCCGCATGCGCCACTCGTTTGCGAGACGGCAGACGCGGCCGACGATCCACCGCGTGATCGGAATCATGAGCCCCGCCTCTTCCGCGATGGAGAGGAAACTGTCGGGCCTCAGAAGTCCCTCCACGGGATGCTGCCATCGCAGAAGCGCTTCCGCCCCCGTCGTACGGCCGGTGTTGAGATCGACGATGGGCTGGAAAAGGAGCCGCAGCTCCTTGCGCTCCAGCGCGAGGTGAAGATCCGCCTCGAGGCTCACGAGGCTCGCCGCGTTGCCGCCCATCGCTGAGGAATACGCCATTACGCGCACGCCTTCCGAACGCTTCGCCGCCGAAAGCGCGATGTCCGCTTCGCGCAGCAGGTCCTCGGCACGCTTGAGGCCGGAGTCCGCGCAGCTGAGACCGATGTGCGCCGAGATGGACATGCGATGCCGGCGCAGCTCGAACGGATCGTGAAGGCAGGACTGCAACCCCATGAGCTTCGTTCTCGCTGCGTCGTTGCTGAGCACGTCGATCAGTAGCAGCGCGAGCTGGCTTCCTTCAAGCCGCGCGAGCACCGTCTCGGTTCCCTGCAAGGCACGCTCGAATCGTTGCGACGCCTGCACCATCAACTCGTCGCCCGCGGTATGCCCGAGCGTTTCGGTGATGAGCCTGAACCTGTCGATGTCGATGACTGCCACCGCCGCGCCCTGCCGCCGGCGTGCGCGAACGTCTCGAAGCGCGCGATCCAGCTGATCCATGAAATAGCGCCTGTTCGGCAGGCCGGTGAACGCGTCGTGAAAGCGCGCGTGCTCGTAGCTCTTCTGCAAATCCTGCCGCTCTTCGACTTCCTTCATGAGCTGCTCGCCGAGCGCGGCGTGGCGCTCGTTCGCGGCGGCAAGCTGCTCGCTGAGGTGCTTCTGCCGATGAAGCAGATCGTGCGTACCGAATGCGACGAGCCACGCGAGCAAGGCTAGGAGACCGACCTGCGTCGCGAGCCGGCTGAGGGGGTACCAGCCCTCCTGGGGCCGAACCGCGAGCTCGAAGGCACTGCCGCCCGCAACCGGTGCGAATCCCGGCGGCAGGCGAATGATCACCTTCTCCGGATCGACGAGCTGGGTCGGGCCGGAGAACACGAACGGACGGGCGCGACCTGTCGCGGGATCGACTTCTGACAGCGTGAAGTCGTAGCCGTTGCCGATCAGTCCGCCCAGCTTCGCGCTCGCGAGCAGCCGATCGAGCTCCGCCCATGCGACAGACCACCCTGCCGGCGCGCCTTCCGCCGTAACGATCGGTACGCGCGCAGCGACGATCCACTGACTGCCGTGACGGATCGTTCCGATCAGCCCCGGAGGGATCACTACTACGTCAGAGCTCGCCGGCGCCTTCCATTCGCCCGCGATTTCCGAGGCGAGCGCCTGATCGAACCCCGAAGAGCTTGCGACGCCACCGTCGCGTCCGATGCGAAAGGCGCCGCGACCCGGCGGGGGCGCGGCCGGCTGCGAGCCGGGTTGGGATGTTCGCCGGTTCGTTGCGGCTTCTGCGAGATCGACCAGCTGCTGCTCGATGGCCGATTTCTGCTGCCAGAGCAGCGCACGCGCTTCCTCGCGCGAATCTTCCGCATGCCGCTCGAGACTCAGCATGACGAGCCGTGAGCCGGCCACGAGCACCACTGCCAGCACCAGAACGGTCGGCAGCCAGCTCGACGCGCGGTTCAGGATCGCAGCGATCATTTTCTCGCGCCCCGCAGGCGCAGGGTGGCGGTGAGCGAAAGCGTGAAGCGCTCGCTCCGCTCGAGCTCCTGATAATCCGCGAGCAATCCGATGTCCGCGCGCGGAAAGGGCCACGTGGCACCGATGAACACCTGCCGCAGATTCTGGGGGACGGTGTCCTCCTCCCCGGTGATCGGACGATTGATCACGATCGGAGAAGTTTCACCGCCTGCGATGCCGCCCAGCAGGTTTACACGCTTGCCGAAATGATCGATGCGCAGCGAACCGATGCGAGTGCCGAGATTTCCGTGCACCGAATGCGAATAGTTCAGCGTCGTGAGCAGGGACGGCGACCAGAGATACTGCACTCCGATCTTCGGGAGGTTGCCTTTCACGGTGTCCACGTCGATCTGCTTGTCTTCGAGCTGGATCGCGAGCTGCCGGGTGATGTTCTGGATCAGGCCCCCGGCATAAATCGAGTAGTCGTAGGAATGGGTGAGATCGTCGCCCGAACCCTCGTGCCCCTCGAAATACAGGTTGCTCCGGCGGTCCGCCGACCCGAAACCGTGAGCCAGCGTCAGCGAGCCGAACTTCCAGCGCGCATCGCCGAGCTGCTGGTAGTCGCCCGCGATACCGAACACGGTGTTCGCGTTGAAGTTGTGAAGCCAGCCGAGCGAGCCCGCCCAGCCCCCATCCGTGTCGGTGAGCGTCGAGCCCGAAACCATCGCCGTGAGACGGTCGTCGGAAGTGCTCTGCGCGAGCGCGGGCGACGAGCCCATGATGGGGGGAAGCATGGCGGCGGCTACGACGATCGTGGGCTTCATGCCTCGCATGACGAATACCTTCATGGCCGTGCCGCTGTTGCACCGATGAACATTGCGCGCGTAGTGCCCGTTTCCTGGGAGCCCGCGCGACCGACAGGGAGAAATGCGATCACCTGAATCCGCTCTTCCTCGCCGGGAAGCACGACCGGCGAAATGGTTATCTGGAACAATCTCGGACCGATTTCGAGCATCGTCCTGCGCTTGCCCGTGAGCTGCGGTTGCAGCCACTCGGCGGAAAGTCCCGCGCGCTTGAACAGCTCATCCACATCCGCGCCGGGCTGCGCATCGGGGAAAAGAGACGTCGCCTGATGGTTGAAGCCCAGCAACCGCCCGGTGGCATCCACGATCAGCGCCGCGTGATCCGCGGCTTCGAGAGCGGCACGGCGGAGGAACTCCTCGGTGGTGTCGTTGATGATGAGCAGCGCGTAGCGCCTACCCCTCTGAGCCACATGCTGGACCCGCACGTCGGTGACACGAATCTGCTCGCCGACCCGGATCATCGCGAGTGGCGCCGTTCCGCCGAAGCCGGAGACCAGCTCCTGCACGACTTCGGGATACGAGAAACGGATGACCTTGTAGAGATCGTTGCCCACGACCTCGGTGTCGAGCTCGCAGAACCCCGGCGCGAGCTGCGCGCTCGCGCAGATCACTTGTGAGGTATCCGCGTCGACGAGCACCGCGGGCACTGGAAGCTGCTCGATGAGCGCCGTCCACAGCTCCTGTCCCCGCTGCGCTTCGGCCCGGGCGTTCATGAGGCTTGCGTACATCCGCTCGAACACCGAGCCGAGATGCTCGGCGGCCACGGCGCACGCGATCACCAGGACCGCGAACACCTGCAGGACGACGAGAAAATATCCGGAAGGCGCGTAGAAGCCCGGAAAAGCCGCCGGCGACGAAGATGTCCCGTCACCGAACACCGCCGAGACGGCATCGCCGATACCGCGCAGTCCAGCCGCGTACCAACGCAACTCCGGCGCCTGCACGAGCGCCACGACCGTCACCACGAGGATGGCAAGCAGGCTCATGAGATAGGGCTGCCAGCGGGAGATGAACACGGACCCGATCACCGGCAGCGCGAACACCGCCAGGAACATCGCGTTCTGCAGTCCGCCCGCGTGGAACCAGATAAAGCCTATGAAGACGACGCCGAGTGCGTGCAGTGCCGCCAGCAGCCTTGCGCTATTTGCAGTTCGCGGCCGGCCTGGCGCCGAAACAGCGGCAAACGCGACGTGCACGCCCCCGAGTGCAAGCAGACCCCACGAAGCCATCGCGAGGTTGATGTCGAGCGAGCTGAAGAACCAGGGGATCGCGATCGAGAGCAGGATCGCGGCGATCGCGAGGAGCCAGATGTCGTCGAGCAGATGCGTGCGGGGGTCCCGCCACGCAGGCGTCGGGAGCAGCAGGGTCTCGTCGCCCGTCTTCATCATGGCCTCGCTGCGCTGTCGACGCGGGAAGCGGTTCCGGTGGCAACGGACGTGCCCGTCGGCTGACCCTGCGGAGCGCCGAACGTGTTCTTCTCGAGGAACGGCTTCGACTGGACCGTCGGACCCGAGGGCGGCGAGAAGTCCTTCACGTTCAGCGCAAGGCCGCGCGGACGCAGGACCTGGTTACCGCGCAGGATCGGCGAATCTCCGACGACATCGATGCCGTTGAACTTCGGCTCGATCACGGTGTTCTCGACGGCCGTGCTCGGCCCGCCCTTCGCGCCGAGCACGAACGCCATTCCGAAGCCGCAGTTGTGCATGCGGTTCTGGCGCACGAGCGTGTTGGAGGAGCCGCGCACCATGATGCCGTACGCGGCGAGACCGTCGATCTCGTTCGACTCGATGATCGCGGACGTCGCGTTCTCCGCGACGATGCCCATGGATGCGCCGCCAGTAATGCGGTTCCCGCGCACAGTCGCGCCTGCGCCGACGACGTGCACCGCCGCTTCCGTCGCGTTGATGATCTCGTTGCGCTCGATGACCAGAGCGACGTTGCCGACGACGAGACCGTTACGCGCATCCGTAAATCGGTTCTCGCGCACGTTCACCAGAGATGAAGTGGAATCCGGCGCGCTGCGCACGGCCCAGAGGCCGGCGTCCTTGTTGCCGCGGAACTCGTTCTTCACCACCGACGTGTTGCTCGTCGTTCCCGCCAGGCGCACGCCGATCCGATTTGCGGAGAACCGATTCTGCTCGATCAGCACCTCGGAGGCGTTCTCGGCAACGTCCACGCCGACGTCGCAGGATTCGATGGCGCTCCGTTGCAGCCGGAAGCGATCCGCCCGGAGCACGATCGCGGACCCGGAGCAGTTGCGTATGGTCACGCCTTCGATGGACGTGTTCGGCCCGGCGACATCCAGCACAGGAACGCCCATAAGTGCCTTGGCATCGATCTTCGCTCCCGCCTCGCCGGCGGTGATGGTGAGTCCCCGCGCGGTGATGATCGGTGGCAATGCCGTCTCCAGCTCGATGTTCGGCACCTCGATCGAGATCGTCGCCGGCTGCTTGGCCGAGGCGACCACGAACAGCGCCTCGCGCAGGCTGCCCGGCCCGCGATCGTTGCCGTTCGAAACGATGGCTGTGAGGCCTGCCGAAGTCGGCCCGGGAGCGGCGTGAGTCAACTGATACCAGCGGCCGACTCCGACGATGATCGCGAGCACGACGAGCACTCCGATCGCAACGGCAATTCGACGACCGCTACGCATGAGCTCCCCCTGCCTCACGCTCGCCCCCGAGAACGAAAACCGCATGCCATGAACGATCCGCGGCATAGCGCCCGAACAGCGCATCGATCGGCAGCGACAGCGCGGTCACCGCTGTCGACGCCGCGATCGCGACCTGCCGCGGAAGCCGCCTCAGATGCGGAAGCAGCCTGTACCGGAATGGGGCGGGATCCACGCCGGTGATCGCGTGCACCTTCAGGCCGCACGCAGCGAAGAGGTCCAGATACTCACGCCGATGCCGCGCACGGAAGATGCTCGTATTGCAGTGGGTAGCGAGCCGGTTCGGCGCCGCTTCGAGCAGCACCATCCGGCCGCCGGGCGCGAGGTGCTCCGCCATCCGGCGCACTGCCGCTTCCAGGGCAGCGGGTTCGAGAATGTGCTGGAGCACTGTCACACCGAGGACGAGATCGAAACGATCGCCGGCATCGAGCTCGGAAAGGTCCTGCGTCTCGAACCGGCAGTGAGCGCCGACACGCTCCTCAGCGGCGCGACGCCGGGCTTCCCCGATCATCGTCGGGCTCAGATCGATGCCGGTGACGTGCGCGCCACGTTTGGCGAGACGCCTGCTCCAGCGCCCCACTCCGCATCCGACGTCGAGCACGCGCAAGCCTGCGACCGAGCGAAGCCACGGCATCAACGCACGCGACTGACAGATGTCGATCACCTTGTTGTAGAAGGCCGGCATGCCATACGAGCACACGGCAGCGAGGCCCTCGCCTTCACGCGCAAAAAGTCGCGCCCGCTCCTCCCAGTAAACGCCGGGCAGATAAAGCGCGGGAGCGGGAGCGCCCCGGACGCTCATGCCACCTTCCTCGGAAACGACGAGGATTCGCCGTGAGGTTTGGCATCAGCCTCGTAGTGATCGCGATACACGCGGCGGCCCCACATCTTCAACGAGATACAGTTCATGAACCCCACGGTCATCGGCACGATGTGAGCGATGGCATAGAAGAGGTACAGCGGCACGATGGGCGCCGCGTAGGCGCGCTCAGACTTCGGCACCACCGTGAAGAGCGCGAGTACGCCCAGGGCGAGATAGCTCCCGACAGCGGACACGAAGTACGCTGGATTCGTGAGGTTCCCCTCGGGCAAAACGTACGCGAGGAACAGCTGATCGAATCCGCTCAGCAGGCTGATGATGAGCAGCACCGCGCTCACCATCTTCACGAGGTGGAGCCCGAGCGAGAGCGCACCGACGTACAGGATGAAGTGATAGAACGCGAACGGGGACCGCTTGCTGACTCGCCAGATCTCCCCGAACCGTTCCGCGTACACCTTCAGCAGGCCGTGATACCAGCCCACGCGCTGGGAGAACCAGCGGCGCAGCGCGCCCGGGCCCTCTGTACTCACAACGAGACGGCCGTCGTAATAGATGGACTCGCCCTCCGCCAGCAGGATCATCGCGTTCTCGAAGTCCTCCGCATACACCGACAAGCTATGTTTCTCGAGCGCGTGCGCGAGCGCGTCCCTGCGGTACATGGAAACGCCCGAGGTGATGCTGTAGTCCGCAAGGCTTGCGCGACCCACTCGGAAGGCGAGCGCGTACTCGAACGCCTGGAATCGCGCGAGAAATCCGTCGGGCTCGATTGCGACACGCGGACAGGCCGCCGCGGCGCCCGAGCGCTGGAAATCGCCGATCGCCCGCTCGAGATCGATGGTGCTGCCATCGCCCCGTGCACGAATGCGGATATCCGGGTCGATGACGAGCACGGTCTCGATGTGTGCCGGCAAAGTCTCGAGCAATCGCTTGATGGCACCCGGCTTCTTGCGATTCACGCCGTCGTCGAAGCACCGCCATCCGGCCTGACGCAGCCTCGCAACCGTACGGTCCGTCGAGCCGTCGCTGATGAGCCAGACCTTGTCCCGCCACGGCGCGTAATTGCGCGTGAACTGATCCACCTGGCTCTGCAGGTTGTACACGGATGCGATGATCGCGTACGGACGCACCGGAGTCGCGGGACGCGCGATGCCGGGAATGGCACCGGCAAGATCGATTGAGACGTCCACGTTCTCCGTTGACGCGGCAAGCGTCGCCGCCGCGTGGCGCCGGCGCATGAAGAGCCGCAGGAAGAAATCCGACGCGTCCGTATAGACGATGAGATTCGCGATGGCATAGACGAGCAGCGAGAACCCCGCGGCCCGCGCGTTCGCGGCGGACAACGCGACCCACATTACGAGCAGGGCGCAAACGCCCAACGGAGCGAAGATTCGCCAACGCTGCCTGCTGGTCATGCTACGGCGACAGCCGGGGAGACTGCCTCTCCATGTGTTCTGGGCAGCCGCGCGAGCAGGTCCGCCCTGACTTCCGCTTCATCCGCGATCGGGATGCCCCGCTCGGCCATCACCGGGATCGAAGCGAGAATCCACAGCAGCGACCGCACTCGCGAAGGCAGGTGGGCCACTTCCGTCTGCAGCGAGCAGAGCATGTCCTCGAAAGCACTCTCGATGCGCAGGATGACCTCGCGCACCACCGGATCGATCGGCAGGATCTTCGCCGCCTGCTGCCACTCGATAGCAGTCCCTGCGACCCGTCTCTCTGTCATCACAGTGTGGGGTACGAGCGCGGGATCGCGCGCGAACTGCGCGCCGGAGAACGGAATCACATAGGGATACATCCCGATCTCGCAGCCTCGTCGCAGCCAGCGATGCGCTTCCCGCAGCGTTTCCGCGACGTCGTCGAGCGAAGAGCCGGGAGAGCTCAGGATGAGATCCAGGAACGGCGTGATGCCCGCACCGAGCGCGGCATCGAGCATCGGCTGGATGTGCCGGTAGATCTGCGCCTTGTTGAATTCGGTGAGCACGGGCTGAGAGAAGCTCTCGATCCCGAAACCGAGCACCCGGAAGCCCGCCCGGCGCATGACCTCGAGGCGCTCCACGGACATCGCGTCGATGCGATTCGTGCTGATGAACTGCAGGTCCGCCGGAAGCGTTCCGTTCGCCTTCGCCGCGATGATCCCCTCGCACAACGGCGTCACGCGCCGATCCTTGGTGAACACGAAGATGTCGTCCTGGAAGATGATCGTGCGCACGCGCGGATGCGCCGCGACGATGCGCCGGATCATCTGCAGTGCCTCTTCCGCGTCGAGCCGGGCGATCGGCGCCACCTCACCCTGCGATTCGTGCAGGAAGTTCGTGGCCGAGCAGAACGTGCAGCCCATCGGACAGTAGTTGAGCGTGATCAACCGTACGGAACGAATCTCCGCGAGCCGCGCTTCGCGAGCCGCCTTGGTCGGCAGCGCGCCGACACGATACGCTGCTTCAAGCCGTTCCCAGTACGCGCCGTACGGCATCTTCTCGTAGGGTGTATTGAAGATGGCGTCGCGGAGCTCGTCGTGACTCAGCGAGCGCTGTGGCAGCCGCACGATGCGGCCGTCCGATCCAAGCGTCGCCGTCCCTGCGATACCGCAGATCGGCTGGCCAAGCTTGAGTCTCGACGCAAGCTCGATCAGCGGGCGCTCGCCCTCGCCGAGCACCACCATGTCGAACGGCCCGAGCCCGAACATGAGATCCGGACGAAACGTGGCTTCCATGCCACCGGCGACAATCACCGCACGCGGTAAAAGCCGGCGCGCAAGATGTGCAAGCTCGAGATCGAAACGCAGCGTCATGCCGGTGGTGGATATACCGATCACATCCCACCGGGCGGACCGCAGCTCCCGCTCCAGCGCTCGCTGCGGTTTTTCATTCACGCAGTTCGGATCGAACACGCGCACGTGAACGCCGTGTTTCTCCAACGTGCCCGCGAGTCGCCACACGCCGAGCGGCGGCGCCAGGAACGTGTACTCACCGCAATGCGGATCGTATGGGCCGATGAGAAGAATGCGCGGTGAGTCGGGGGCAGGCAGACTCATTTTAGTAGTGGCCTCCCAGGTGCCTGTTGCCGCTGCGAGACCAACTCGAACGATGTCCCGACAGTACATGGCTGCCGAGCAACAAACGTTCCCGCGAAATGTTTCTCCTGCTGGACAGGCTGGAGCATTGTCGTAGGAAAGACCTTCGTCGCTAGCTGTGCGCACGATGCTTGCAGGACAAGCGGCATGCCGGCATCAAGTCGCACCTACTGTCGAGCTGTTGCTGCCTGCGTCATCGCGATCGTTCTCGCCTCGTGCGGGGGCGGCGGCGGTGGCGGAGGAAGCGGAGATTCACCTCAACCGCCGGGCAGCGGGCCGCCACCGCCGCCGGCGAATCGCGCACCGACTGCGGGAGACGATCTCCTGCGTGCCGAGTCGCTCGCCACCATCAACGTTCTCTCGAACGACAGCGATGCGGACAGCAATCCGCTCACCGTCACCATCGAAGAGGCTCCACTCGTCGGAACGGCCGTGCCGAATGCCGATGGGACCGTTCGTCTCGAGTCGTTGCCCTCGGGCTTCAAGGGCGTGACGCGATTCCGGTACAGAGTCACCGATCCGGGCGGACTCTCGAGCGCCGCCACGGCGGTGGTGTTTGTCGGAATCGAGCCGTTCCGTGCAGTTCTTGCAGGCGATGCGAACGCTGATGGCTCATACGAGCTATACGTCACGAGCTTCGCATCCGCGCCTGCACTTGTTACAACGGCGACTGAAGGCGCGCAGCGACTGCACAGCTTCGCGGCGTCGCCGAACGGTGCGACTATCGTCTACCGGCGGACGAGCACTACGACTCCAGCCACGTCCGATCTGTCCTTCGTACGCACGGCCACTCCGCGCCAGGATGTGAGGATTGCGATTCCAGGCGGCGCCACGTTGGTTCCTGACGTACGGCCCTCGGACCAGTACACCGTAAGTGACGACGGACAATGGATCGCGTTCATCGCGCGTGACGCGCAGGGCGCGGACGCCGTCTATGTGCTGAACGTGACGACGCCGACGACCGTTTCGAAGGTGAACATCGCCGGCACCGTACGAGCTTCGCAGCCTCGCTTCGCCAGTAATTCGCAGATGCTGTACGTGCTCGCGTCGGCAGCGACGAGCAGCATCAATCGCGATCTTTACGCCGTAGCGCTCGACTCTCTCGCGGTGGGACGCGTTTCCGCGCCGAGCGTCGCTGGAAGTGCGGATGACATTCTCCAGTACTCGGTCTCGCTGGATCAGTCGCGGATTCTGCTCGAAGCGAATCGCGCCGGCGGCGTGGATCTGTATTTCGTCGACGCCACGCAATTGCAGAACGAGATACAGGTGAACCAGAACCTCGGTCGCCGCGAGCAGATCGCAGCGACCACTGTCGGACTCCCACCTGGGGCGGGAGGCAGCATCAACGGACAGAGGGTGGCCTACAGCGTGGTGGACACCCGGGATAATCAATTGCGCCTCTGGGTAGCGGACGTCTCGGCGACTCCAAACCCGAGACAACTGAGCGCCCCCAACGCGCGCGTGCTCGGATTCAGCCCCGACGATGCCGCCCTTCTCTATGCCAGCGGAGGGAATGTGTACGAGACGCGGCTGGACGGGACGGTGTCGGACCAGCTGGTCGGTCCGGGGGACGACGCTTGGTATGACTCCACCGGCAACATCGTCCTGCTCAGGCAGACGCTGCCGTCCGGCGGAACCCCGCCGACCTACCCGGCCCTCGCCTCGGCCGTGCGCGGCGCCTTCGGCACTGCCCAGCCGTTGGGTACTCCAGCGCTCGCCGCGCGGTTCGCCGATGCCAGCGGCTTCGATCGAGGCGTCGTGCTTCTGGGCGAAGGCGCGGCGACGAGGACTGCGCCGGCGAGCGCGAGAATTGCGCTGGTGAACGCCATGGCGCCCGACAAGCTGCTTTACCTGTCCGATTTCCAATCGCCGGTGCAGCTCGCGTCCAGCGCGGCGGTTCTCGTGAGATAAAGACAGCCCTCAATCGCCGGGCGGCTCGGAAGACGCGCGCTCATCCGGCCAGCGTGCGCATGAGATTCGAAAGTCTTCGGCCATGCGCGTTTCCTCGCCGCGAAGAGAGCGCGGCGCTGGAGCGTGGCGCATCCGCCGCCTCTTCTCCGATTCCCGGGCCGCCCGGCGATTGAGGGCATCAATTAAAAAGCATGCTTCGCATACCCTCTCCGCGAGGTGCGCAAACCGATGAATTACGGGTGACTTTTGGCGGCGGCAGGGTGCAGACTAGCCCGCAGTTGCGATGCACTCCCCGGTGGGGGTGCGCCATGTTCCACGGAGTCTTCGAATGCCGAACAGCCCTGCCACCCGTTTGTGGACCGGGCTTCTCGCCGGCAGCGCTCTGGTGCTGTTTTCGGCGCTTCTGACATCGTCGCCGGCCGCCGCGGAAAGTGCCCCTTCGGGCTCGACCGCACCTTCGGGCCAGGCAGTCGCCCCCGCCGACTCCGCGCACGATGTCGCCAGTGAAAAGTGGGCATTCCTCGACCAGTACTGCAGCAAGTGTCATAACACCACGGACTGGGCGGGCGGCATCGCATTCGACTCCCTCTCCCCCGAGACCATCCCGGACGACGCGGAGACCTGGGAAAAGGCCGTCCGCAAGCTGCGTGGCCGGCTCATGCCCCCCGCCGGCAACCCGCAACCGGATGCGCGGAGCATCCAGTCCTTCGTGTCCTGGATGGAGGACAACCTCGACAGGGCCAGCGCCGCGCAGAACGACCCGGGCCGCGTCGCGCTCCACCGCCTGAATCGAAAAGAGTACGCGAACGCCGTCCGCGACCTGCTCGCGGTGGACATCGACCCCACCGAGACGCTGCCGCCCGACGACGCGCGGGACGGCTTCGACAACGTGGCGGACGCCCTCCAGGTCTCGCCCTCCTTCCTGGATCAGTACCTCGCCGCGGCCCGCACGGTGGCGGTGAAGGCGCTCGGAAATCCCAACGCACGCCCGGTCGGCACCACGTACACCTCCGGCGGCGGCGAGCAGCACTTCCGCCGCGAAGGCATGCCGCTCGGCACGCGCGGCGGCATCGTCGTCACTCACGATTTCCCGGCGGACGGCGAGTACGTCATCGACATCGCCAACATGGCCCAGGCGATCTGGGTCTACAACATGGAGTTCGAGAACCACCTCGTCGTCACTGTGGACCGCCAGAAGATCCACGAGACCACGATCGGCGGCGAGGAGGACATGAAGGCGATCGACCAGAAGCAGGACCCCGCGGTCGACGCCATCAACAAGCGCCTGAAGAACATCCGCTTCAGGACCACCGCCGGCCCGCACGAAGTGGCCGTCACGTTCAGGCATCGCAGCTACTCAGAGTCCGAGGACCGTCTGCAGTCGCACGTGGCCGGCGGAGGGCAGGACCGCATCCTCGGCGTGATGTCCTTCCAGCTGCGCGGACCGCTCAAGGCGATGGGCGTCGCGGACACGCCCAGCCGCGAGCGCATCTTCATCTGTCGCCCGGCGAACGAAAGCGAAGAAGCGCCGTGCGCGCGCAAGATCATCCAGAACCTCGCCGCGAAAGCGTATCGCCGCCCGGTCGTCGAATCCGACGTGTCGGACCTCATGGCCTTCTACGACTCCGGCAGCCGCAGCGGCGGATTCGAAGCCGGCATCCAGCAGGCCTTGAGCGCGCTGCTGGCGGACCCGGAGTTCCTGTATCGCGCCGAGCGCGCTCCGAAGAACCTTCCCCCGGGCGGCGTGTACGACATCAGCGATCTGTCGCTCGCGTCGCGCCTTTCCTTCTTCCTCTGGAGCAGCGTCCCGGATGAGCAGCTGCTGCGCGCCGCGCAGAACGGCGAGCTGCGCAACCCGGACGGCCTCAGGACGCAAGTCCGACGAATGCTCGCGGATCCGAGGTCCGAAACGCTGGCTTCGAACTTCGCCTTCCAGTGGCTCAACATGGCGAAGCTCAGCGAGATCCAGCCGGACGTCGCGCTCTTCCCGAACCTGAACGGCGATGTGCGCAAGGACTTCCGCGAAGAGCTGCGCCTCTTCATCGACAGCGTGTTCCGCGAGAACCGCAGCATCCTGGACCTGCTCGGCGCGGACTACACGTACCTCAACGAGCGCGTCGCCCTCCTCTACGGAATCCGCGACGTGAAGGGTAATCACTTCCGCCGCGTGCAGCTGAAGGACTCGGCGCGCTTCGGTCTGCTCGGCAAGGGCGCCGTGCTGATGGTCACGTCATACCCGAACCGGACCGCGCCAGTGCTCCGCGGCGCCTTCATCCTGGAGCGCATCTGGGGCACGCCGCCCGCGGCCCCGCCGCCGAATGTCGGCGATCTCAAGGAGAACAAGGAGGGCGAGAAGGCGCTCACCGTGCGCGAGATGATGGCCGCGCATCGAGGCAACCCGACGTGCAACGGCTGCCACGGCGTGATGGATCCCCTCGGGTTCGCGCTTGAGAATTTCGACGCCGTGGGCCAGTTCCGCAAAGTGGACCGCTTCGCCGGCACCGGGATCGACGCGAGCGGCGAGCTGCCCGATGGCACGCAGCTCAGCGGCCCGGACGACCTGCGGCGCGCCCTCCTCGCACGACCGGACCAGTTCGCGCAGATGCTCACCGAGAAGCTGATGATGTACGCGCTCGGCCGCACGCTCACGTACAAGGACATGCCGAGGGTACGCTCGATCGTGCGCGCGGCGGCTGCCGACAACTATCGCTTCGAGACCCTGGTCCTCAACATCGTCAACAGCCCCGAATTCCAGCGGGCGCGCTCCGGCGCGCCCGTGGACGTGAAGTCGGCGGCCGTGCACTCTCACTAGAGAAGAACCATGTTCATCACTCGCAAGCACATCTCACGTCGCACGGTGCTCCGGGCTGCCGGAGTTTCCATCGCGCTGCCGCTGCTGGATGCGATGATCCCGGCCGCCACTGCGCTCGCGGCAACGGCTGCCGCTCCGAAGCCGCGGCTGGGCTTCATCTACTTTCCGCATGGCGCGGTGATGAATCGCTGGAAGCCGGAGGCGACGGGCAAGGAGTTCGAGCTTCCGCAAATCCTGAAGCCGCTCGAGGCCTACAAGCAGCACATGACCATCGTGTCGGGCTGCCGGAACAAGGGCGGCGAGAGCTCCGACCCTCACGGCATCATTGCGGGAACATGGCTGTCGTGCGTCGGCCCGTCCGATCCGGACCGCACCGGAGATCGCGGCGTGAGCGCGGACCAGATCGCTGCGCGCGAGATCGGACAGGACACGCCCCTGCCCTCCATCGAGCTTTCGGGCGAGAGCATCGGCGGCGTCACGTGCGCGCCGGGGGTGGGCTGCGGCTTCGCGAGCACGGTCTCGTTCCGCACGCCGACCCAGCCGCTGCCGATGGAGCACAACCCGCGCAAGGTGTTCTATCAGCTCTTCGGCCAGGGCGACACGGACGAGGAGCGCCAGCGGATCGTTCGCGAGACAGGCAGCATCCTCGATCACGTTCGCGAGAAGGCCGCGCGGCTCGGCCAGGAGCTTTCCCCCGCGGACCGGACGATGCTCTCGGATTACCTCGACTCGGTCCGTGAGATCGAACGGCGAATCCAGATGATGAGCGCGCCCGGCGCCACGAAGGTGTCGCTGCCGGATGCGCCGCTTGGCGTGCCCGAAGACTTCAGCGAGCAGCTGAAGGTGATGTTCGAGCTCATCGCGCTCGCATGGCAGGCGAACAAGACGCGCGTCGCCTCCTTCATGATGGCGAAGGAAGTGAGCATGCGTACGTACAACCAGATCGGCGTGTCGGATGCGTTCCATCCGCTGTCCCATCATCAGAACGACCCGGCGAAGCTCGACCGGCTCGCGAAGATCCAGACGTATCACACGCAGATGTTCGCCACCTTCGTGAAGCGCCTCAGCGAGATCAAGGACGGCAACGGCACGTTGCTCGATCACTCGATCGTTCTCTACGGCAGCAACATGAGCAACAGCGACCTGCACAACAACGACCCGCTGCCGTCGGCGCTGATCGGTCATGGCTATGGCCGCCTGAAAGGCGGACAGCACCTGCACTATCCGCAGGACACGCCGCACGCGAATGTTCTGCTCACGATGCTGGAACGCGCCGGCATCCAGATCGAGAAGCTCGGCAACAGCAACGGCACTCTGCGGGAAGTCTGATGGGCGTGATCCCACGTCGAGTGCTTCCCGCAGCCGTAGCGATCGCGATCGCCTCCGCTGCTCCCAGCTTCGCGGACGACGCCGGAACCGCCGCACCCGTGCCGGTCGCGGTAGTGGCGCCGTACTCCGCACCTGAGCTGGTTCGCGCGGTCGAGCGCGGGGATCGCGAAACGGCTCTGGACCTCATCCAGAGGGGCGTCGACGTTCGTCAGAAGGATGCGGACGGCACAACGGCCCTGCATTGGGCCGCGCACAGAGCCGACGCGGAGATTGCCCGCACGCTCATCAAGGCCGGCGCGGATGTGAGCGCACGGAACGAATATGGCGCGACTCCACTCTCCGCCGCCGCGGAAGTGGGCGCGACGGAAGTGCTCGAAGTGCTCCTCAAAGCTGGAGCGGATGTCGAGTCGCCCAACCAGGAAGGCCAGACTGCGCTGATGGCGGTCGCGCGCACGGGGCGCGTGGAAGCTGCGAAAGTGCTGCTGAAACACGGCGCGAATCCGAACGCGCACGAGCAGTGGGGCGGGCAGACGGCACTCATGTGGGCGGCCGCTCAGAGCCAGCCCGAAATGATCCGGCTCCTCATCAGCAAGGGCGCGAACGTGAACGCGCGCGCGGTAACGCGGGACTGGCAGCGGCGCGTCACGGCCGAGGGCCGCCCGAAGGACATGAATCGCGGCGGGTTCACTCCCCTGCTCTACGCGGCACGCGAGGGCTGTGTGCCATGTGTCGACGAGCTTCTGAAGGGCAAGGCGGACATCAACCTCGCGGATCCGGACGGCGTCACGCCGTTGATCATGGCGTTGATGAACATCCACTGGGATACGGGGCGCTTCCTCATCGAGAAGGGCGCCGACGTGAACCTCTGGGATTTCTACGGCCAGACTCCGTTGTACGCCGCCGTGGACATGAACACGCTGCCCAAGGGACGTCGCGTCGAGCTGCCTTCCGAGGATGAGACCACCGGTCTGCAGATCATCCAGATGCTGCTGGCGCGCGGTGCGAATCCGAACGCACAGACGAAGCTGCGCATCCCGCACCGGCAGGTCCCCTACGACCGGTACACCGAGCCCATGCTCAACATCGGCGTGACCCCGCTCATTCGCGCGGCGAAGGCGGGCGACATTCCCGTCGTGAAGCTGCTGCTGGATCACGGGGCCGACCCGAATCTGCCGAACATCAACGGCGACACGCCGCTGATGGCTGCGGTCGGCAAAGGCTGGATCAATTCACCCACCCGCGGGGCGTTCTACACCGAAGAGCAGGCGCTTGAGGTGTATGCGTTGCTGCGCTCGAAGGGCGCGAACGTGAACGCCCGCACGAACTTCAATGAGACGGCGCTGCATAGCGCGGCCCTGCGCGGCTGGAACGAGATCGTGAAGAAGCTGATCGCGGATGGCGCGCAGCTCGACGTCAAGGACGGCAACGGGCTGACGGCGATCGATTTCGCGATGGGGCGGATTCCGAAGGGCTTCAACGAAAGGCAGCCGGAGGTCCGGACAGAAACGGCGGCGCTGCTCAAGTCTTTCGGGGCGACGGTGGAGAACCCGGATGCGAAGTGGCCCGCTGCCATGACGCCTCGTATTCGCCCCTGGCTTCCCACCGAAACGGCCTTGTTGCCTCCCCAATAAGACAACTCGTCATGGCGGGCGCGCTTTCCGCTCCCGCCCACCGAGGGCATCCCCTGCCTCTCACGAAGCCCCGGCAAACACATCATCCGGCCTGAACCTGAATCTTCCGCGGCCGCAGCTGGGAGAAGTCCCGCCGGCAGCGCGCGGATGTCCCGCGTGCCCGTCAGCGACATTCCTACACCGCATAGCTCGTCCAGCTCCTGTTCGATCCGCCTGAACTGATCGAGCATCGGGCTCGTTTAGTCCGGCATGGATCGAGAGCCCGCGTTCGCCGGATGAGCACCCCTCGAGAAGCTCGATCGCCGTCAGATCACGCGGCGCGCCGGCGTGCTGAGACTGTGACTTGGCCGGCATGGTCTTTGCTTGCTGCGAAGGCAGCGCATTTTCCAAAGGAGGAGAAGATGGTTCGCGGCGAGCGCCGGGTGCAGACCGGCGTTGCTGGACTCGACGAGGTTCTGCATGGCGGGCTGATTCCGGAACGGCTCTACCTCGTGGACGGAAATCCTGGTTCCGGCAAGACCACAGTCGCGTTGCAGTTTCTTCTCGAAGGCGTGCGTCGGGGTGAAAAATGTCTATTCGTCACCCTGTCGGAAACGAAGGAAGAGCTCGCGGCGGGGGCCGCCTCCCACGGCTGGCCCCTTGATGGCATCGACGTCGTCGAGCTGACACCGGACCAGCAGGACGAGCTGCATGGCGACGGGCCGCTCACCATGGTTCATCCGTCCGACGTCGAGCTCACCGGCACGATGCACAAGATCCTCGACGCCATCCGCCGTCTCGATCCGGCGCGGGTGGTGCTGGACTCCCTGTCGGAGCTTCGGCTGCTGGCACAAAGCTCGTTGCGCTATCGGCGGCAGATCCTGGCGCTCAAGCAGTTCTTCGTCGGGCGCCGCTGCACCGTGCTCCTCCTGGACGACCGCACGGCCGAAGGCCCGGACGTGCAGCTTCACAGCATCGCGCACGGTGTCATCGCCCTGTATCTCGACACGCCTCCGTATGGCCAGGCGCGCCGCCAGCTCCAGGTCATCAAGTTCCGCGGCAGCGACTTCGCGAGCGGCTTCCACGACTTCACCCTTCGTCGCGACGGCGTTTCGATTTTCCCGCGACTGGTCGCCGCCGAGCACGGCACACCGTTCGACAGGTCGCTGCTGGCCAGCGGCGTGCCGGCGCTCGATACGTTGCTTGGAGGCGGCGTGGAACGCGGCACGAGCACGCTCTTGATCGGCCCACCGGGTTCGGGCAAATCGACCATCGCGTTTCAGTACGCGGCGGCGGCGGCCTCGCGCGGCGATCACGCAGCCGCCTTCATCTTCGACGAAACGAAAACGGCGCTTCTCACGCGCTCGGCAGGAATCGGCCTTCCCCTCAAGGAAGGCAACGGACCGGGACAGATCGCGCTCATGCAGGTCGATCCGGTCGAAATCTCTCCGGGCGAGTTCGTCGGCCGGGTTCGCGATGCCGTCGAGAAGGACCGCGCGCGTGTCGTGATCATCGACAGCCTGAACGGCTACCTGAACTCGATGCCGCAGGACAACTTCCTCACCGCCCAGCTGCACGAGCTGCTCTCGTATCTCAACAACAATGGCGTGACGACTTTCATGGTCGTGGCCCAGCACGGCAGCATGCTCGGTGGGAACATCGCCTCGCAGATCGATGCCAGTTACCTTGCGGACTCGGTGGTCATGCTCCGTTACTTCGAGCACGCGGGCACGGTGAAAAAAGCGATTTCCGTGATGAAGAAGCGTACCGGCGGGCACGAGGAGTCGATCCGGCAACTCATGTTCTCAAGCGACGGGATTCATCTGAGTGAGCCGCTGCTTCAGCTCCGGGGTGTGCTGACAGGCGTTCCCGTCGAGCTGTCGAAGGACAATCGTGCGGACGGCCTTGCGTCCTACCCGCGAGTATCGTGAGGGAGTCTTGTCCGACGGACGTGTAGTTGTCTTTCCTCCCGGCCGGCGCGACGGCGAGGTGACTCGCGAGCTTCTGGAGCGCGCGGGCCTCGATTGCCTCGTGTGCTACGACGCGCCGACGCTTGCGCGCGAAATCGAAGCAGGCGCCGGGGCGATCGTGCTGACGGACGTCGCGCTCGTCGCTCCGGGGTTCGACCAGGTGCAGGCCGTGCTGGCACGGCAGCCGCCATGGTCCGATCTGCCGATCGTGCTCCTGCTTCAGACCGGGACGCAGTCTCCGCTCGCGTCGCGCGTCATCGCATCGTTCACGAACGTCACGCTGCTGGATCGGCCCACTTCAGCGCGAACGCTGATCAGTGCCGTGCAGACAGCCATTCGTGCGAGACACCGCCAGTACCAGACACGCGAGCAGCTCGAAGCACTCCGGCAGACGCAGGAAACCCTGAAAGATCGCGAACGGGAGTTGCACAAGGCGGATCGACGCAAGGACGAATTCCTCGCGATGCTCGCGCACGAACTGCGCAATCCTCTCGCGCCGATCCGGAACGCGAGTGAGCTACTCGCCCGCACGCTGCCCGCGGACTCGCAATCGCAGAACGTCGTGGGCCTCGTGAAACGCCAGGTGACGCATCTCACGCGGCTGGTCGACGACCTGCTCGATGTCTCGCGAATCACACAAGGGCGCATCGAGCTGCAACGTGGCCCCATCGACCTCTCCACCGTCATCAATCAGGCGCTGGAGAGCGTGGAGCCTTTGATGCGCGAAAAGCGGCACAAGGTGCGCGTGTCCTCGCGCTTCGACGACCTTTACGTCGACGGGGACAGCGCGCGCCTCGTGCAGTGTGTTGGAAACATCCTGACGAACTCCGCGAAGTACACGGATCCGGACGGCGAGATACACATCGAGTCGTACCAGGATGGACGCGAGGCAGTGATTTGCGTCACCGACAACGGAGTGGGCATCCCGCAGGAGCTGCTTCCGCAGGTGTTCGAGCTCTTCGTCCAGAGCGACCGCACGCTCGATCGGTCGCAGGGCGGCCTGGGCATCGGGCTATCCGTGGTTCAACGCCTGGTTGAGATGCACGGCGGTACGGTTGCCGCCCGCAGCCCTGGGCCGGGATTGGGATCATCTTTCGAGATCCGGCTGCCCCTCATCGATCCTCCGCCGAAGGAAACCGCGGAAGTGGTGCCAGGACTGGTCCACGCAAAGCGCATTCTCATCGTGGACGACAACGCGGACGCCGCCGACTCGCTCGCGCTCCTTCTGGGCCTGGATGGCCACACTGCCCATCCGGTGTACGGCTCGATGCACGCTCTCGAAACCTTCACGAAGTTCGATCCCGACGTGATCCTGCTGGACATCGGTCTTCCGGGGATGGATGGCTACGAAGTCGCCCGACGCATCCGCGCCCGCGGCAGCCGGGCCCGAATCGTCGCGCTGACGGGCTATGGCCAGACCGACGACCAGGAACGCTCGCGCGCCGCCGGCTTCGATGCCCACTTCGTGAAGCCCGTGGACCTGCAGCTTCTCCGCAAACATCTCGGCGGCCCCTGATTTGCTGATACAGGGCAACCGGTAAGGAGGTTGCCATGATCCGGCTGAAGTTCTCCGGCTTCCAGGACACTCATGACGTCACCGTCGGACCCGAGCCCGGCTTCCGGGCGGCCGGCAACTTCCTGCGCACGGTGCCGGGCAACCTCGTGCTCGGGGAATACAGGAAGCACCAGTGGTGCGTGCAGGAACGGCATTTCAGCCGCTACGACTGCCTCGATCCCTGCCTCATCTACTTCACAGACGTGGAAGGTATGCCGACTCAGACTTTCGGCCCGTTCGAGAAGGTGCACGTCGCAGATGGGACGATGTACACCGATGACCAGCTCTTCGCGAAGTTCATCGACGAGTCGCTGCTCTGGCACTCGTTCAGGCTCGAAACCTGGTGGCCGAACCTTATTCTGACGAGCCCTGACCGGCCCCCGTGAGTCGCAGCAGGCTCGCGATGCCGGCGACCAGCTCGCGCGCCTCGATCGGCTTCGAAAGATGCATGTGATAGCCCGCCAGCAGCGAACGCTGGCGATCCTCCGGTCTTGCGTAAGCCGTCACCGCGATCGCGGGAATCGGATTGACGCGCGTTCCGTCCAGCAAGCGCACGCGGCGCATGAGCTCGTAGCCGTCCATGTCCGGCATGCCGATGTCGCTGAGGAGAATGTCCACGCGCTCACGCGGGAGCAGCGCGAGAGCCTCTTCGGCGCTCGGAGCGGAAATGGGGTCCGCCCCACGTCCCTCGAGGATGCGGGCGATCAATGCGCGGCCATCCGGCTCGTCGTCCACGATGAGCACACGCACTCCGTCCAGCCTCGGCAGCTCGATGGCCTCAAGCGGATCTGCAACCACCGGCGCCGGCTGCACGCGGGTGGTGTCCTCCGATCTCACGTGTGACACCGGAAGCGCCACGACGAACGTGCTGCCCTGGTTCTCACCGGCGCTCTTCACGCGCACGGAGCCGCCGTGCAGCTCGACGAGATTCTTCACGATCGAAAGCCCCAGCCCGAGGCCGCCGAAGCGCCGCGTCGTGGTGGGATCCGCCTGGCGAAAGCGATCGAACACGTAGGGGAGGAAGTCCGCACGGATGCCGATGCCGGTGTCCTCGATCACGATCTCGACGTGCGAATTCACGCGCTCGAGAATCACCTGGACCCGTCCGCCGCGGGGCGTGAACTTCACCGCGTTCGAAAGCAGATTCCACAGCACCTGCTGCAGACGGTTCGGGTCGCCCCGCACAAGACCGATGCTGGAGTCCAGCATCGCATGAATGCGGATGTCCCTGGCGCTGGCGGATTGCCGAACCGCCTCGATGGAGTTGTTTACGACTTCATGCAGGTGCAGCGGCTGCACTTCGAGATGGATCTTGCCGGAGATGATGCGGCTCATGTCCAGCAGGTCGTTGACGATCTGCGCCTGCGCGCGCACGTTCCGCTCGATCGTTTCCAGTCCGCGGTCCCGGTCCTCGCGGCTCACTTCGCGCTGGCGCAGGAGCGTTGCCCAGCCCTGTATCGCATTCAGCGGCGTGCGCAGCTCGTGGGACAGCGTCGCGAGGAACTCGTCCTTCATGTGGCTCAGCCGCTCGGCCTCGGAACGCGCCGTGCGCTCCGACTCGAGGATCTGCTCGCGCTCGTTCGCGATCTGCTTGAGTTGCGCCTCGCGCTCGCGCAGCGTGCGGAACATGTCTGCGTGGGTCATCGCGATGGAAGCCTGCGCGGCGATGCCCAGCGCAAGACGCTCCGCCCGCTCGGTAAACACGCCGGGCCTGGGGTGCCCGAGAAAGAGCCCTCCCATCACCGTACCGGTATGCGTCGCGACCGGCACGGCGAGATAGCTCACGACGGGCAGATGGCCCGGCGGCATACCGTGGTACGGCGCATTCTTGCCGTAGCGAGGATCCGTGCGAATGTCGTCGGATCTCACGACGCCCTGGCCATGGAACGTGGGGCCGAACACCTCCGTGTTCCGCGGCATCGGAAACTGGGCGAACGCCTCGCGCGGCGCGCCGGAAAGCGAGTAGAGCCAGTAGGACTCGTTCGACTCGCTCGTCACGTTGTAGAAGAAAGCGCCGAACTGCGCGCCCGTGAGCTCCGTCGCCGCGTCCGTCACGATCTGCACGATCCGATCGAGATCGAGCTGGGCGGCCACCGCCTGCCCCACGCGGTTCAGGGTTTCGAGCGCCTCGGCCTCTTCCTTCAGTGCGAGCTCGGCACGGCGACGGTCCGTGATGTCATGCGCGATCTTCGCGGCCCCGACGATGCGGCCGCTGGCGTCGCGCACGGGCGAGACGGTGAGCGAAACCTCGATCCGGCGGCCGTCCTTGTGAAGGCGCACGGTCTCGTATCGCGAGATGCGCTGGCCCATGCGCAGCTTCGCGAGGATCTCCGTCTCCTCGTGGTGGAGCTCCTCGGGAATGATCCGGAGGATGGATTTCCCGAGCATCTCGGAGGCGGTGTGACCGAAGAGCCGCTCCGCCGCGGCGTTCCACGACGTGATGATCCCGTCGAGCGTCTTGCTGACGATGGCGTCTTCCGAAGAAGCGACGAGCGCGGCAAGATGCGCCCGGGCACGCTCCAGCTCCTCCGGCGTCGCCTTGCCGGTGACGGAAACGATTGCTCCGATCTGGATACCCGTCGCCTCGGGCTCTATGGGCTCTTCTGGCGCCTTCATTGGACCTTTCTGGAAGTGAACCGTCGGCAGTAGCAACCTGCGTACCCGACGGCTGCACGCATACCAAGCGCCAGCGCAGGGGGACCGCGTCGAAAACAGGCTCGGAGGATACTCCAGGCGCCCGAAAACCCCTTCATTCGTGCTCACAGCGGGCCACCGCAGCCCTGCCAGCGCCCACAGGAACGCCGCATCGCGCCCGGATGATGTTCGTTCCCCAAAACAACTGGCCGATCGGTGACCCCTCGGTCCGCGCGCGAGAGCCCGGCCCCGCTGCGCGAACAGCCCGCCCGGATGCGACGCGTTCGTCGGGCTTTCCGGCGACCATACGCGCGCGGCGCGGACGGCGCCGGACGACGTGCACACGCCCTGGGGACTCGATGACCATCGGATTTCGCGCGGGACTTGCGACCGCGACCCTTCTCACCGCGATCTGCCTTGCTGAACGCGCCGAAGCCGCGGATTTCCGCGTGCTCGACTTCAACGCATCGTGCGCGGACCTCCCGGCGCTGGAAACCGCACGCGGAACCCAGATGCTCGACGGCCCCCTGCCCTCCGGCTTCCAGTACGCATTTCGCGGGCGCGAGATGGATCGGGATGTCGTGATCGCGTACGCCTGCCGCGACGGCAAGCTCTTCCGAGGCGCGTACATCTGGGCCGTGCCGGATGAAGCCACCGCTACCGCCGTGTATCGCGCCATCAAGCAGAAGGTGACCCGCGAGCTCGGGGCACCGTCATACGACTTCGCGTCCGCGGAGCATCGAAAGAAGATGGAGGTTGCAGGAGCAACCCTTTCGCGCGCCGACACACAGGTGGCGTTCTGGGACGGCAAGCGCGCTGAAGCGCACGCTTCCGTCGCCGAGCCTTCCGCCGACCGCGGATGGCGCGTGAGTCTCAGCTACACCGCGCTCGGAGCCGAGTAAGCCGAACCGCTGGACCGGGGACCGTGCGTCCCGGTCGACCGGCTGTCCGAAGGTCCTCGCGGCCGGGCGAATCAAGTCACGACGCGAAAGCTCGCGGCTTCCGAACAGCACGACCGAAACTGGGCCGATACCTCGGCAGGTCCGATTCTTGCGGCGAGCCCGCCCGCGCGCGAAACAAAGCGCCCGGCGGAGTCGCTGAAGAACAATGTGTGGTATCGCAGGAATCGTCGTCCCCGGCCCCCAGAAGCCCATGGTCATGCAGCGCATGCTGGATGCGCTGGCTCACCGGGGCCCCGACGACCAGGCGACCGAACAGGACGCCGCGGCCATCCTGGGTCATTGCCGGCTCTCCATTATCGATCTTGCCGGCGGTCGCCAGCCGCTCACGAATGCAGATCGCTCCATCTGGCTCGTCTGCAACGGCGAGATCTACAACTACCGTGAGCTGAGAAGCAGGCTCGAAGCTGACGGTTATCGCTTCCGCACGCACAGCGATTGCGAAGTGATCATTGCGCTCTACGAGCGCCACGGTGAAGGCCTGCTGGATCACCTGCGCGGAATGTTCTCGTTCGCGCTCTGGGACGCACGGCGCCGCCGCCTCCTCGCCGCACGCGATCATCTCGGACAGAAGCCTTTCTATTACGCTCAGACCGCGCGAGGTTTCGCGTTTGCCTCCGAGATCAAGGCACTGCTCGCCTTCGATCGCTCGCTGGGCGAAATGAATCTCGAGGCGCTCGATCAGTACCTGGCCTTGCGCATCATCGCGCCTCCCCACTCGATGTTCCGGGGCATCCACAAGCTGCCGCCCGGTCATCTGCTGGTGCTCGACGAAGGCCGGCTGCCCGAGATCCACGCTTACTGGGATCTCGCCTTCGAGCCGAAGGCCTCGGGGACGGACGCGTCCCTCGTCGACGAGCTCGAGGAGCGGCTCATCGACGCCGTTCGACTGCACATGGTCAGCGACGTGCCGGTAGGCGCGCTGCTGAGCGGCGGTCTCGACTCCAGCCTGCTCGTTGCACTCCTCTCGAAGCGCGTCGGCGTGAAAGATCTTCCGACGTTCACCGTTGGCCTTCCTCACGCTCGCTTCGACGAGGCCCCGCACGCGCGCACCGTGGCCCAGCTGTTCGGCACCCGGCATCACGAAGAGTCGCTAGCCCCGCAGCTCGTCACGTTGCTGCCGGACGTGATCCATCATCTCGACGAGCCATCCGATCCGCTTTCACTCTGCTCGTACCATCTCGCCGGATTCGCCCGGCGGCACGTGAAGGTAGTGATCGGCGGCGACGGCGGAGACGAGCTCTTCGGCGGCTACGACCGCTACTACGGGAACGTCTACGCCAGTCACTACAGCCGGATTCCTGCGCCCATCCGACAGCACGTGCTGGGCCCTCTTCTGCCGCTGTTCTCCGAGACCGGCTGGTACAAGAGCGTGGGTCACCAGATGCGGTGGCTACATCGCCTCTCGTTTCTGTCGGGCGGCGAAAGATATGCGGCAAGCCTTTCCTACTTCTATTTCGAGCGGGAGCGCCGGAAATCGCTGTACACGCCGGAAGCGCTTGCCGCTCTCAGGAATGCAGACGCGGAGTCCGCGATCCGCGAGCCATACGAGAATGCCGGTTGCAGGGACAACGTGGATCGCATGCTGTATGCGGACACGAAGGTTCGCCTCCCCGACCATCCCGTGATGATCACGGACCGCACGTCGATGGCCCACGGTCTCGAGGCGCGCAGTCCGTTCATGGACCATCGTCTCGTCGAATTCGTGGCGCGACTGAGATCGACGCTGAAAATCCGGGGACGGTCGCTACGCATCGTGCAACGCATGCTCGCGGCGCGTTACCTGCCGGAGCAGACCCTTTCGCGTCCCAAGCAGGGATTCGCTTCGGCGCTTCCTTACATCCTCAACCGCGAATACCGGGTGCTTTATGACCGGTTCCTCACGCGCTCCGAGCTCGTGCGGAACGGCATCCTGCGCCAGGAACCTATCGATGAGCTGCTCACCGCGCATCTCGCGGATCGCGCGGACCATGGCAACCGGCTCTGGCTGCTCATCAACGCGGAGCTGTGGTATCGCCTGAAGATTCAAGGCGTCAGCCGCGACTCGCTTCTCGCGGAGCTCGCCGATGCAGGGCTCGCGAGCCCCACGGCAAACGCTTCCAGTTCCAGGGTCGCCGCTTCCGATCGCGTCGCGCACCTTTCCGCGTGATCCGCCCGGTCAGGCGCGGGCACAGGCCTTGCTGTACGGCTGGAGCTCGAACAGCGCGTCAACGAACGCCCATCGGATACAGCACAAATACCAGGAGCCTGGGATGATCAACTCAACCACGAAGCGTGCCGCCACGAGCACGCGCACACTTTCCGCGTGGTCCACTGCGGCAATCATGAGCGCGATGCTCGCTGCGTGCGGCGGCGGAGGTGGCGGCGATTCCACACCGGTCGGCGCGAACCCGTCGCCCACGCCGACTCCTACGCCGACCCCCACTCCCACTCCGACCCCAACTCCGGCGCCGACTCCTACTCCTACCCCGACTCCGACGCCGACACCCACTCCGACGCCCACGAACACGGCGCCGGTCGTGACGCTGCAACCCGCGCCCACCGTCGCGCTCCCGACGGACAACGCAACTCTCGAGGGCTCGGCGACGGACGATCAACTCCCCGCCGGCAGCACGCTCACCTACGAGTGGCGACTCATCAACGCGCCACCCGGGCCCAACAACTCTCCCGGCGCGATCATCGCCACGCCCACTGCGGCTTCGACGAGCGTGCGTTTCGTCGGCGGCCAGGGCGAATACCGATTCCGCCTCGTCGCGAGCGACGGCGCGCTCACGGGTGAAAGCAGCGACCTGATCGTCACACTCGGCGCGAACCCGCACGTTTACCCGGCGGCCCCGACACCGACGACCTCGGGCTGGGAAGAAGTCACTCCGGCGTCGCAGGGCATGGACGTCGCCGATCTCGATCTCGCGCGCCAGTATTCGAACAGCCTCGGCGTTGCTCCGGATCCGACGCTCTACAACGAAGCCGGCTTCATCATCCGCAACGGGCGCCTGGTCTATAAATGGGACAACGTCACGACAAATTACGAGATGAAGTCCGCGACCAAGTCGATGGGCGGCATTGCCCTCCTCCTTGCGCTCGACGAAGGCAAGATCGCGCTGGACGATCAGGTCCGTCCGAAGATCCCGACGATCTTCGGCACCAATCCCGCCATCACGACGACCGTTCCGGGCGACCCGCTGGGAAGCATCACCGTGCTGCAGCTCGCGACCCACACGTCGGGATTTGCGAAGGAAGACCTGCCGCCGGACTCCACGCGCGTGCTGTCGTTCCCGCCGGGATCCCAATGGTCCTATTCGGATCAGGGCCTCAACTGGCTCGCGGACACGCTCACCACCGTGTACGAGCAGGATCTGTTCACGCTGATGAAATCGCGGGTCTTCGACGTCGTAGGCATTCGAGCGACGGGATTGCCCGCGTCGTCGGACGCGACGTGGAGAATCAACCAGTCACGCATCGCTCCGAACGATGTGCTCAACGTAGGCAACACAACAGTCCCGCGGCGTGAGCTGGCCTCCGGCATCAACGCGAACGTGAACGCCATGGCGCGTATCGGCTACCTGATGCTGCGGAAAGGTGTATGGGGTAACACCTCCATCATCAGCAACGCCACCGTCGCAAGAGCGACGACGGCGGCTCCGGAAATCAAGGGACTGCCGATTGCGGAACCCGCCAGGTTCCCGGGCGCCACCGACAACTACGGCATCCTCTGGTGGACCAACGCCAGCGGCCAGCTCGCCAACGTGCCGACCGATGCGTACTGGGGATGGGGATTGCACGACAACCTGATCGTCGTGATCCCGAGCCTCGACATCGTTGCCGTCCGCGCCGGCAACCGCTCGTGGCATCCGAATCCTGAGGAGTGGAACGGGCAGTACGAGGTGCTCAAGGGCTTCCTTGAGCCGATCGTGCAGTCGACCCAACCGTAACCGGAAACCCTCGACGGTAAAGCGCGCCGCCCGCCGGTTTCTCCCGATTCGGTCGAGGAGAACGGCGGGCGGTCGCGCGATCTTTCGCAAGCGCGGGCGCGTTCGCGCCGCGGCTCAGTTCCTGACAGCGCCGTCCCAGTGCTCGTCGGCCTTGCCGTCCACGAAGCGCCACTGGTCGAACCACGTCGTCGTGTACGTCTTGCTGGGATCCTTCGGATCCTTGTGTTCGCGCACGAGGGAGACGACGACGAGATCGCCCTCCGCGACCACGGACACGACGGGCGTCGAGAGCTTCTCCGGAATCGGCTTCGGCTTCACTTTGAGGACCTTCGTGAAGTAATTCACCACCGCGTCGAGGCCGTCCGCCGCGTTCGGGTTGTGCTGGATGTAGCGCTTCGTGAGATACAGGTGCGCGCGGTCCCACTGATTGGCCTCCAGCAGCTCCTTCATGATCTTGTACGCCACCTGCTTGTTGGCGTGGAGCTTGGGATCGGGGCTCGTGAAGAGCGCCTCGATGTCCTTGGCCGGGGTCACGGGCGTCTGGGCGTGAAGCGCAGCGCTGCCGACGAGCAGCGTGGCGGCGAGAAGGATTCGTGCGGTGAGTTTCATCGAGGCCTCCGTTGTTATGGATTGGTGGCAGGAGGGGCCGCGAACCCTGCCGATCGCCCGCCCCTCCCCGCGAGAGGCGAACCTTACCCTACGCGTTCGGCGTTCGGGCCATGGGAGGGGGCCTTATACCCCCGAGGGACCGCGGTGCGGGTCGGGGTCTCCAGGGTCGCAAGGTTGGAGCGCGCGCGGCTGGCGCCTGGGCCCTGGCTGCGAACCTCGCGGGCCCGGGCAGGAGACCGCGGCCCGATCTGCTGGAAACGCGGGCCGGCCTTTCGGAAGCTGCTGGGCTAGTTCCGGACCTGCACCCGGTCGGCCACCAGGATGCCGCCCGTCACGGTTCCGCGAACGGTCACCAGCTCGGTGCCGGGCTGGTTGAAGAACTGCTCCCGGCCCTTCGCCTGCCCGCCCGGACCGGCAAAATGCGTCTGCGGAGTCACCATGACCTGGACGCCCAGCACGGTGAAATTGGGCTCGGCGATGTCCCGCGGTACACCCCGTACCTGGGACTGGTCATCGGGACGATCCCGCTCGACTAGCGTTGCGGTGAGACCGCTGCCTGAAGCCCCAGTCACGCCGCGCACCTCGACGTAGTCGCCCACGCGCACGTCGGACAACCGGAACTGGCGGATGCGCTGGTCCGAACGATCCTCGAACGAAGTAGCACTGCCGGTCGTGACGACAACACCGAGCACCGTCAGCGTGCCATCCGCGGCGGACACGGCGTCCACGAGCCCGCGAATCATGCCGGCGTTCTTCCGCTTGGCCTCGACGCGCGTTGCCAGGAGCGCACCGCTGGCATTGAAGGTTCCGCGCACCTTCACCCGCAGATCGAGCCCCAGCGTGAGTCCCTGCAGCGCGAACTGCGTCGACGCGTCCGTGAGCACTCGCTGGCCGTTCACCGAGAAATCCGCATTGGACGTAAAGCTGGTGATGAGTCCTTCGATGCGCCCGTTATCGTTGGCGGCCGCGCCGTTGCCACCAACCACCTGCACGCGCGTAGCCAGCAGCACGCCGCTCCCGTTCACCGTGTTTCCGCGAACGATGACCGAGCTCGAATTCGCGAGCGTGCCGGTGACGGTTGCAGCGGTGTAATCGACAGTGAGCGTGTTGATGCGGAACGTCTGCGCAGTCGCATCGAGCGACTGGACCGATCCTTTCAGCTGAGGCTCCGCGGACGAAGTCGGATCGATGCGAGAAGCGACGATCTCGCCAGCGGCATTGAGGAAACCGCTCACCTGCACGACCGCTCCCGCGTTCAGGGTTGCAAGTTCTGCGGGCGTGATGCTCTCGTCGAACAACGTATCGTCAGTGACGCGAATCGTCTGACCCAGCACCGTGAACGTGCTCGCCGTGAGATCCACCTGCCCGATGGGACCCTTCGCATCGGCGACGAACGAGATCTCCGAAGCCGTGCCGGCATTGCCCGAGGCGTCCAGCGTTCCGCGCACTGTGACGATCTGCCCGACGCGCAGCTGCGATTCCGTGCCCGCCTGATCGTCCAGGCGGATCTGCGCCGAAGACGTGCCGTACTCCACGCCATCCACGAACACACTGCCGAAGCCGGTAATCGTGCCCACGGACGTGACACCCGACGCGACGGGCGCCCCCGAGCCCTGGATTCCGGCGACCTGATCGCTACCGCAGGCCACGAGAAACAACGCCCCCGCGAGCCCCGCAAGGAACCGGACGCAGGCGGTCGTTCGAAGTGCAGTGGAGTGGCTCATGTCGTATCTCGCCTGAAGTCAGTCCTGGATGTGATAGACGCCGGCGCCAAGACGAATCGTCTCGACGCTGTCCTTCTCTTCAGCGGTGGCCTGATGCTCCGTGAGCCACGCGTCGATTCGCTCGAGGAAGGCCTGACCCTCCTTCTCGAGCAGTGCCCTGAATGCGGGAAGATGGTCCTTCGGAATGCTGGCGTTCACCGCCGAACGCTCGAAGCGCGAGGGCGTGCGCGCGGTGCGCGTCAGGTTGTGCACGTAGGTCGTGCCGACATCCGCCAGCACGGTGCCCCAGAGCCGGATGAGCTGCTCGTCCATCGAATGCGGGATATAGCTGCGAAGCACGGGGTGCACGCGACCGTCTTCGAGCTCCACGATCGCCCCGGCACTCTTCAGCTCGCGGAGAAGTGTGGAGTTGCGAACGTCGCCACCCCCGCAGCGGCGAACGAGCGAGGCGAAGCTCGGCCCGTCTCCTTCCAGAGGCAGGGCGAGCGGCGCCCCCTTCTCATCGAGAAAATCCGGATCCAGGTGCCATGCGGAGAGCACGAGCGACGCCTTGGTGACGTATCCCGTCAGCGGCTCGGAAGCTTTCTCCAGCTTCTCCCGTTGCTTTCGCACCTCGCGGCGCGCGAGGCCCGTGAGCACCGCCGTACGCGAGACGTTGGTGGGCCGCCCGCGCTTGCCGAACTGGCTCGTCGCCACTTCGACGAAGGTGGTCTTGGCCAGCTCCGCGAACTCGCGCCAGGTGACCCCGCAACGAATGAGCACATGCACCAGCGGCTTCAGCCATTGGCGGGATGACGCGAGGACCTGGGCGGGAGATGCGGATGCCATAGGTGATGGAATTGTCCCACAACGTGCCCGTCAGGCCGCTGGGGATATGGCGCTCATGTGATATTCCACACGCCGCGCGAGGTCTGGCAGGCGTTCCCGGCTCGCCGGGACTCCTTGCCGCCCGCCGTGGCGATTAATGTGAAATCGCGACACATGCTCGAGCCCTGCTTCCGGCCCTGCCCGGGGACCAGCACATACGAAACTCCTGTGACGCTGTTCTCCCAGGTCACCCGGTCTCCGGGCGGCCCGATTTCGAGTACATGCCCGAAGCACGCCCGGTCGCGCTCGTCGAGCTCACGGCCGATGCGCGCGCCGAGGAGCGCCCCGACCGCCGCACCCACGATGGTCCCGACCGTGCGATTTTCCGGCGACGAAACCCGCGAGCCGACGACCGCGCCGGCCACTCCGCCGAGCACGGCGCCGATCTGTTCGCGATTGCACCGCCCGCTCGCGATCTCGTAGTCGCGCTCCCAGGTCGTCCCGCTGTACCCAACGTAGTACGGGTCGTGTTTCTTCCGCCAGCCATGGGCGGGCGCGTGAGCTGGCGGATCCGCCAGGGACTCTCCCGCCCAGCACGTAACGAGCATCGCGAGCACCAACGAAGTCCAGTAACGCATCGGACCGCTCCTGCTCCGCAAAGTGAAGGAGTTCAGCATTTGTGGACCCTCGACTGCACAAGCTTCAGGATCACGGCGGGATCTACGGGCTTGGGGATGTAGTGATCGAACCCGGCATCGAGAGCGCCGCGACGATCGCAAATCGACGTCCAGCCCGAGAGCGCGATGAGCAGCGGCCGCTCGCTCCAGGCCTGCTCGCGGATCTTTCGCGCGACCTCAAGCCCGTCGATCTTCGGCATGTCGAGATCCAGGACACACACGTGCGGATGCCATTCGCTGGCCCGCTCGAGAGCCGACTCTCCGTCATGCGCGACCTCCGTCTCGCAATTCGTGTCCGCGGTCACCAGCATGGCAAGACTCTCGGCTGCATCCATGTAATCGTCCGCGATGAGCACACGGCACCTCATCCCATCACTCAAGCGCCACCCGGGGAGAACGTGACGTCCGCCTGCGTAACCCACGCGCTCGGATACACCCGGCGCATGAGCTCGAGCCACTTCTGCGCCTCGCCGCGGGTGGCGAAATAGCCCATGCACAGCCAGTAACTGTCCCGGCCGGCCTCTTCCCGGCGGCTCACGAAGAACGAGAACCTGTTGAGCAGCTCCGACCGGGGCTGCGGGATCGAAATCGGTCCGGGCATGGAACAGAGGTCGAGTACGAACGGCCCCGCATCGCCATCCGCAACGACGTCATCGAAACGGGTGTCATCGTTCTCCGGTCCGGTTGTTACGCGCATCAGAATGCTGCCTTCCACCGCTAGGGAGCTGGAACGGCGACCGTCCGCGTGGCATTGGCGCTGACGGAGACGTTACCGACCGTGGTCCAGCGCATCGTCTGGAGTCCGGGCGCGCCCTGCACGGCCGCGGGGTCGTAGTCGTTCGCGTCGGCAGCGTCGACATCGAAATCGCAGGTCGCGGCGAGCGTGTAGCTGCCGACTTCCACGAAGGGGATGGTCACGGTCGCCGTCGTTGCGACGCCGTCGAAGGGCACCGGCAGGTAGATCACCGGATCCGCACCGTCGGCGGCGTCTCCATCCTGATCGTCCGGAGTGGCTGCGGCTCCCGAGAACAGGTAGAGCCCGCCGTTGCACTCGGAGACAGGCGCCGCCGCACCCAGCTGCGCCGTCGCAAGCGCCGCCAGATCGACCGTCGCCTCGATCTTCCCCACCTGGAGCTGGTCCAGCAGCCGCAGTGTCGGGCGGAGGATGTAGTTCGGCTCCTGCCCCGGCGGAGCATGTACCGATTTGCGCAAGTCGAAATCGACGAGCAATCGTGTCGTGCTGCCCTGTGCGACGGTGAAGGGCCGGTTGAGCTTCAGGCCCGTTTCGGCGCCACTCGCAATCCACAGCGGGTACTGCAAACCCGACAGCAGCCGGATGTACGACTCGCTCTGGCTGTTGCGGGTGGCGAGCACCTTCAGGCGCATCCAGTCGTACTCGCCCGCGGGCACGGGAGAATCCTGAGTGAGCGCGCTGGTCACCCCGCCCTGAAGGCGCACGAGATCGATGGATTTGCTGGTATCGAAATCGATCGAGACGGTTTCGCCGTTCCGGCGATGAAGCTCGACGCCGGTGAAGACGACGACCACCTCCATCGCGGAATCCACGGGAGCGTCCGTCAGGTCGATGCTGATGGAACCGGAGCCGTCCGCGTCTCCCCCGCCCCCGCCGCATCCCACCGCCAGCAGCCCGCCCGCCAGCGCCAGAGCGGCCGCGCGCGCCACGTTCCAGACACTCATCTCATGACCCCGGTGTTCACGAACCCTCATATGAGACGCTTTGTCTCACATGAAGCGCAAGATGTCTGTGTTCGGCAACGCGATACGGGCTGTCCCGGGATCGAGGCAAGCGGTTATGTCATCTCCGGCAAGGGATACGTCGAGAGGGTTTATGCGGACGCGCGGCGGCGATGCGTGCCGCGGCCGCGGTGCCGCGCAACGAGGCGCTGCAGAGTGAGAGACACCGTGATCCACACCACTCCGACTGCGAGCACAAGAAGAACCGCGCTTCCGCTGGGATCCTTCCAGAAGGCCCTCACCTGTCTTCCGAAGAGAACAACCAGGGTCATCCCGGGCGCGATACCCAGCGCGGTACCCAGCATGTAGTCGCGGAAGCGCACACCGATGCTGCCGGCAGCGATGTTTACAAGCGTGAATGGCGCCAGCGGAACCATGCGGAGAGCGGCGATGGTGATGACGCCCTGATCGGTGAGGTGCTCCTTCACTTTCTCGACGACAGGCGCGAGCCGCTTACCTGGGCGTCCGCCAAACACCTTCGCGCCGATGCCGTACAGAAGCGCAGCGCTCAGCATGATGCCGGTGAACGTCACCGACACGGCTTTCAGCGGCGGAAAGACGATTGCGCTCGCCGCGCCAAGCAACGTGACTGGGAACATTACGAGTCCGCCCACGACGTACGCCGCGACGAACACGGCGGGCGCCCAGCCGAACTTCTCGAACGACTCCAGCCACTGAGCGATCTGCTCCGGGCGCAACTTCGAAAGTGGAGTCACCTTCCAGACAATCGCAAGAGCGCTGGCGATTGCCGCGCCGATCGCAATCTGCCAGAGGCGCTTGTTGTTGCGCTTCGGGCTCCCGGCGCGCTTCGCGAGCGTCTGTGAGTGCATAGGGATTTACGAGCTTGGCTGTGAGGTGAGCTTCATCAGCAAGCATCGGGCCGCACCCTCGCCGCGGGCATATGAGGGATCGTGCCTTGCTACTTCTCTGGCGTCCCAAGCTGCTGGAGCCTGCGATTCCACACGCCTGGCCATCATGATCGCGGACCTCTGGTACAAGAATGCTTTCATCTACAGCCTCGACGTCGATACGTTCATGGACGCGAACGGCGACGGTTGCGGGGATTTCGAAGGCCTGAATCGCCGCCTCGACTACCTCGACTCCCTGGGCATCGACGCCATCTGGCTGGCGCCCTTCCAGCCCAGCCCCAATCGGGATAACGGTTACGACATCAGCGACTTCTACGGCGTCGATCCAAGGTTCGGCTCAAGCGGCGACTTCGTAGAGTTCGTGCAGCGGGCCAAGGCTCGCGGCATCAACGTGATCATCGATCTCGTGGTCAACCACACCTCGGACCGCCACCCATGGTTCCAGTCCGCGCGTTCGGATCCGGATTCCCGATATCGCGACTGGTACATCTGGTCGAAGAAAAAACCGCGCGGCGCACACCAGGGCATGGTTTTTCCGGGCGTGCAGAAGGCGACCTGGACTCGCGACGCCAAGGCGGGCGAGTACTTCTACCATCGCTTCTACCAGCACCAGCCCGACCTCAACATGGATAACGCGCAGGTGCGGGAGGAGATCCGTCGCATCATGGGGTACTGGATCGAGCTCGGCGTCCACGGATTTCGCATGGACGCGGTGCCCTTCATCCTGGAACCGACCCAGAGTCGCGGACGTGGCCGGCAGGAGCTGCGGTTCGACTATCTCGCCGAGTTCCGCGAGATGCTGGAGTGGCGCTCGTCGGGAACGGTGCTGCTCGGCGAGGCTAACGTCGTTCCGAAGGAAAGCGACCGCTACTTCACCCATGGCCGCGGCCTGCACATGATGTTCAACTTCTGGGTGAACCAGCACCTCTTCTACGCGTTCGCGAGCGGGGACGTCCGGCCACTGACGTCCGCTATCCGCGCGACCCGACGCATCCCGCCCAGCGCGCAGTGGGCGCAGTTCCTTCGCAACCACGACGAGCTCGATCTCGGCCGTCTGGAGAAGGAGCAGCAGCAGGCGGTGTTCGCCCGATTCGGCCCCGAGCCGAACATGCAGGTCTATCACCGGGGCATTCGTCGCCGCCTCGCGCCGATGATGGGGGACCGGCGCCGGCTGGAATTCGCGTACAGCGTACTTTTCTCGCTTCCCGGCGCCCAGGTGATCCGCTATGGCGACGAGATCGGCATGGGCGACAACCTCGCGCTGAAAGAGCGAGAAGCCGTGCGCACGCCGATGCAATGGTCCAACGAAAAGCACGCAGGCTTCTCGCGGGCCGATCGCCTCGTCACGCCGGTGATCAGCGAGGGGTTGTACGGGTGCGAGCAGGTGAACGTCGAAGCCCAGCGACGCGATCCGAGCTCGCTCCTCAACTGGATGGTGCGAATGATCCGCCTGCGCAAGGAGCTGCCGGAAATCGGCTGGGGCACCTGCGAGATCCTGAACACCGGTTGCAACTCCGTGCTCGGGCTCATGTACACGTGGCAGGCGACGCAGCTCGTCATCCTGCACAACTTCGACGATCAGCCGCACGAGGTGCGCATCCGGATTCCGGATGCACGAAGCGATGTGCTGGCGGACCTCATCGCAAACGAGGAAAGCCGCGCTCGCGCGAACGGCGAGCATCGGATCGCCGTTGGCGAGCTCGGATACAAGTGGTATCGCGTCGGCGGATTCGGCTACGCGCTGAGCAACACGGCGCCCGCTAACGAGATGAGCGAAGTGCGGGCAGCACGCGCCGCGCGAAAGCATCGATGAACTCGCGCTGATTGCGACCGACGTTGTGCAGGTCGATGGTCTCGAACCCGAGCGCCGCCCGCTCGCGCAGCCACTCGATGTGCCGATCCAGATCCGCCGAGACGAGCACCGTCTTGCGCATCTCCTGTGGCGAGACATCCTTCGCGGCGCGCTCGAACTGCTCTGGCGTGGCGAAAGTCTCGGAGGCTTTGCGCCCCGGCTGAAGGAAGCGCCATTGCTCCCACGCCTGGTCCAGCGCCTCCTTTTCGGACGCTGCCCAGCTCAGGTCCACTTTGAGGTGCATCGGTTTCGAGCCGCCCGAGCGCCTGAAGGCCGCGAGAATGGCCTTCAGTTTCGGCACGTCCGAAGCCGTCGTCAGCAGTCCGTCCGCCCAGCTGCCTGCTCGCTCCGCGGTTCCCTCGCTCATCGCCGCGGCAACGAGCTTCGGTGGTACGTCCGGCCTCGACCAGATCTGCGCGTTCTCGCACTTGATGAGTCCCTGCGACGATACGCGCTCGCCGTTCAGCAACCTGCGGATGATCGAAGCGCCCTCTTCCAGCCGACGATTGCGCTCTTCCTTTTCGGGCCACCCGCAGCCGATCACGCGTTCGTTGATGGCCTCGCCGCTCCCCAACGCAAACCACGGCAATCGGCCCGGATGCATCTGCCCGAGAGTGGCGAGCGCCTGAGCGACGAGCGCCGGGTGATAGCGCCACCCGCCGGGCACGGTGATGCCTGCAAAGGTGAGCCGCCGGGTTGCCTGCAACGCGCTGCCCAGCCACGCCCACACGAAACCGGAATGCCCCTGCGCGCTCGCCCATGGATGGAGATGATCGGAAGAGAACGCCGCATCGAAGCCGGCGGCTTCCGCGCGCCTTGTCAGATCCAGCAGCTCCGCCGGCGAAAACTGCTCGTGAGAAACGTGGTAGCTGATCCTGAGCACGACATCCCCGCGCTTCGCCGCGACCTATCGGCTGGCGGCAGCCATGACGAACCTCCTCGGGGGGAGACCTGTCACGTGTCAGCACGATCTGTGCCGGTTCCAGCAATCACACCGAGTCGATGGGCAGCGCTCACCGCTTCGGCGCGCGTGCTGACGCCGAGCTTGGCGAAGATGGCCGCGAGGTGATGATCGATGGTGCGGGCCGAGCGGCTCAGGCGGCGCGCGATCTCCTTGTTTCTCAGGCCTTCCGCGAGCAGCGCCAGCACGGCGACCTCCTTGCTGGTCAGACCGGCCGGATGGCTCTTCGTGGTTTCGCGGGGACCGCGCGGCAGCCCGCGCACTCCGGCTGCGCGAAGGCTATGGCGAACGCGTTCCACCATTGGCCGCGCGCCCAGCGACTCGAACATCGCGAGCGCTTCCTTCTGCGCGGTTTCGTTGCCTTGTGCGAGGGAGCGAGCGGTTTCGAAGGGACAGCCGAGCGCACGCCAGGCCTCGGCCGCCTCGCGCCAGTTGCCCGCCGCCTCGAATGCGAACGGGTTGCCCGAGCAGAATCCGGGGACGGGCATCGGTGCCGTACCGGTTGCGCGCTGGCACGAGAAAAGAAGCTCCGACGTGAACCAGGCGTGCCGCTTGCGGGCTGCCAGATCCAGGCCCGCCGCCGCATCGGAATACCCCTCCTCGGCGCGCCCCTCCATCCATGCGGCTTCCGCTCGCGCGGCCTGCATCGGTGCGATCCGCTGAAGCGTGCCGGTACTGCCCGCGAGCTCGCGCGCTTCGTTCAACGCCTCCCACACGGCCGGATCTCCGCGCCGCGCCCGCAACCTTCCGAGCGCGTTGAGCGCCGTGATGCGCGCGATCCCGGACGACCTCGGGTCGGCGAGCACTGCGTGCGCCACCTCCGCCGCTTCGGACCAGCGTCCGAGATACAGGTGCACGAGCGCCATCCAGGCCAGCATGTACAGGCGCCAGGCGTCCATGTCGCGATCCGTGCAGATCCCGATTCCGCGCCTCAGATAGCCCTCGGCGAGGTCGAAGCGATACACCTCGCCGCACGCCGATCCGAGGTTCCCGAGTGCGCTCGCGATGCCGGCGTCGGATCGCATCCGCTCGGCGAGGGCGAGGCTTCGTTCGAGATACGCACGCCCCTCGTCCACTCGCCCGCCGACGATCATCGCGGAGCCGATGGTGTTCAGGCAGTGCGCCTGGGCATCGCGATCGCATAGCGCTTCGGCACCTTCCATCGCGAGCGTCCCCTCGCGAATGGCTTCATCGACGTCCCGATCCAGCATTCGCAGATGCGCGACCCAGCGCCGCACGCCGACGGTCACGGCCGTTCCAGCGTCCGGTTCGAGAAGGCTGATGGCTTCCTTCACGGCCGCTTCACCCGCGCTGTTTCGGCCGGCAAGAACGAGAAGGTGGCCAAGGCCTGCCAGCGCGATGGCCTGCCGGTCAGGACTCCCGCTGTCGCGCCAAAGATTGGCCGCGGTCCGTTTCGCCTCGATCGCCTCCTCGATCATGCCGCTGTGCCGGCACTCCAGCGCGTAGTCCTCCAGAAGTGGCGCTCGCTGGCCCGGCGCGATGGCGACATGGCGAAGCGCGCGGGCGTACTGCTGAGCCGCCTGCCGATGCGCGCCCTTCGCAGCCGCTTCGAGCGCAGCCGCCGGGGCGTATCTCAAAACCGAATCCGAAAGTCCCGCCTCCTCTGAGTGATGCGCAAGCCGCGCAAAATCAGGCGCCGGAGCCAACGGCGATTGCAGGGCGTGCACGACGAACCGATGCAGGCTCAGCAGGCGCGTTGGTGTGAGTGCTTGCAGAATGGCCTGACGCGCCAGCTCATGGCGGAAGACGAACATCCCTTCCTGCACGGACAGCACGCCAGTTGCGAGACACTCTTCCACCGAGTTGCTTTCGGCTGCCGCGAGATCCTGAAGCAACCAGGGCTCCACTCGCGGACCAGCGACCGCCGCTGCGTCCAGCACCGCACGCGCCGATGGCCGTAACCTCGCGGCCCGGGTCAACACGGCGTCTCGCACCGTCTCCGGTACACCGTCGCCACCAGCGGCCAGCGCTTCCGTCACGAAGAAAGGATTGCCGCCGGTACGCCTATGCAACTCGGGCACGTTCACATCCTCGCGATTTCCCGCGAGCGTACGTACAGCGTTCACGGAGAGTGGCTCCGGAACGAGCCGCACCACTCCGCTGGTCGCAAGATCGCCGAGCACGAGGCGCAGCGGATGCGAAGGACCGACCTCGTCGTTTCGAAAAGTGCCGACGAGCAACGCCCGCGTGCGCGCGATCCGACGGCTGATGTATCGAAGCAGGTCCAACGTGGCTTCGTCCGCCCAGTGCAGATCTTCGAGCAGCACCACACAAGGCGCGCCAGCGAGCAGCTGCAGGAACGCGGCGAACACGCGAACGCGATCGGCTTCGCCCTCGAGCGCTGAAGCAAGCTCGCCGCCGGCAACCGCCGCGATGTCGTAAAGCGGCCCGAGCGGGCGCGGTGTCTGAAGGGCGTCGCACGCTCCCCAGAGTTGCGGCAAGTCGGGTGATTGCTGGGCGGCGAACGCTCTGAGAAGGGAAGTCTTGCCGATTCCCGCTTCACCCTCGATGAACACGAGGGCGCCGGGGCCGGCAACAGCGAGACGCAGCTGCTCCTGCAGCCGGGCCAGCGGCTCGTCTCGCTCCAGCAGCTTCATCCGTCAGATCATAGACCAGCGCGGTCGCGCGCACTCGCGCCGCGCTGGCCTGCGCGGGTCAGTACAGGAAATAGGGATCGAGCACCCGTACTTCCGAAATGCGATCCACCGGCAGCCCGTTCGCCTTCGCGACGACGCGGATCGCCTCGGGGGACGGACCGTCATAGATGCAGTAGGTCTTCCGGCGGTCCGGCGTGACGTACGAGTGAATCCAGGTGACGCCGTCCTTCATGTTGTTGCGGACGACGCCGGCGCTCGCCTGGGCGCCTTCGGCGTTGGTGGGCAGCGCGAGGCCTTCGGGGAAGGTCCGTTCGACGAGGTAGCGGGGCATTTGTTTCTCCCGGGTGGTGGGTGGTCCCACGCTACGAAAGTCGGGCTCGGGCGAAATACGGTCGGATTACCTATTTTTGGCCTGTTCTGCGGGGCGGCCTTCAGAACATCCGGAGCTGGCCGGCATCGCCGATGGTGGCCTCGAAGTCGAGGCCCAGGGCGGCCAGCACGGGCTCGGCTACGGGTTTTACCTGCTTTTCGACGTAGTGCTCGCGATCCGGCGGATGCTGGAGGTTGTCGACCGGCTCCGCGCCGGCCGTGGTCATCACATAGCTGACCGACCGCCCTGTCGGACTCCCTGACTTCCGGGCCGCGGCCACGTGCGGTGGCGTGGTGGCCGTATATTCCTGCGTGCGCTTTCGCAGGTTCTTGCGATAGACGAGCGCATCGTCCATCGCGCCCGAGCGAACGCGTTTCACGATGTCCGCGAGATATGCGCCTACCGGCTGGTCCGTAAAGAGCCGCTGATACAGCTCGCGCTGAACCTGCTTGGCAAGCGCCGTCCAGTCGCTGCGTACGACTTCCATGCCGACGAACTCCACTTCGTTCGCATCGTCGCCGCGGCCTGAATATCGCAGACCGGCGTATCGCTTGCTCGCCCCGCGCGTGCTGTGCCGGGCCTGCGGCAACAGCAGGCGCAGATACAGCTTCTCGAACTTCAACGACAGACGACTCTCCACGCGCCAGTGCTCGCGGATGTACGCCGCGATCTCCTCGTTGAGCTGCTGTGCCAGCTTCGCGCCCTGCTCCGGCAGGCTTTCGGGTGATGCCGCGCTCCCCTCGCGCACACCGGACTCGACAAAGAGACTGTCCGTATCACCGTACAAGACGCGAAAGCCTCGCTCTTCGAACCACCGCTTCGACCAGAGCAGGACTTCCTTGCCGCTGCCGGTGATCGAATTCGCCAGCGCTGGGTTGAAGAACCTGCACGCGGGTGTGCCGAGCACTCCGTAGAAGGAGTTCATCAGGATCTTGATGGCGTTCGAGGCGACCTTGTCGCCGGCCTGGCGCGCGCTCTCCCGCCGCGGGAACAGATCGTCCAGCAGCCGCGGGAGGATCGCGGGGTCGCGCCGGAACGCTCCGCCGGGCGTGTGGATCAGGTCCTCGCGGGGCGAAGGCTCCGGCACGTACGAAAGCGGATCGATATTGAACGTGCGGATGATGCTCGGATACAGGCTCTTGAAATCGAACACCCACACGTTGCGATGAAGCCCGGACTCCGGCTCCAGCACGTGCCCGCCGTGCTGGGCGGCGTGAACGGCGGAGTCGCTGGACCGCACGGTCGGCGCGACGATGCCGCGCTTTTCGAGCTCGGTGAGATACAGGAAATCGAAGGACGCGATGCTTGCCGCAACCCGATCGGGCGTCATGCCGGCGAGCTGGCTGCGCGCGAAAGCCAGCCTCACAAGATCCAGCTTCTCGATGATGTCGTACGCCAGCCGCGCATCCGTGCGCGCGTAAAGAGCGAATGCAGGCAGATCGTGCCGATAGTTGTGAATGATCTCGCCGATTCGATCCTTCACGTCCCCCTTCACGGCCTTGCCTTCGCCCAGAACCGTGCGGGCGACGGCGTCCAGCGAGTAATCCTCCATGCGCACGAACGCGCCGCGCAGAAGATCGATTCCATCGAGCACAACGCGTCCGGGAATCGTCGCCTGCCCGCTGCCGAAATAGCCCTCGGCCTTGCGCAGACGAAGTGCGCCGTTCTCGCGGCCGAGCTGAAACGGATGGCGCACACGCGTCGCCACGCGATCCAGCACCGTGAAGTCGAAATCGATCGTGTTCCAGCCGGTGATGACATCCGGATCGAGCAGATGCACGCGTTCGCAGAACGCATCGAGCGCGGCACGCTCGTCCCCGCAGCGCGTCGCCTTCTCCGGCATCTCACGGCCGCTGCCGTCGACGATGAGGACTTCGTCGATCTCGCTGGAATAAAGGGAAATCGCGAGCAGCCGCTCGCCCTTCGGGTCGGTCTCGATATCGAAGGCGAGCACGCGCGGCTCGATGCTGACGGGCGACGCCGCCGGCCGCACGACCGGATTGTCGAACACGCGCGTCACGCGAGCGCCCGCCGTCGCTTCGCCTTCGATCTCGCAGCTCGCCTTGATGCCGCGCTCGATGAGGTACCGCACGGCAAAGCGGACGTCCGCCTCGAACGTTTCGATGCCTGCGTCGTGCAGGCGATCCCGAAGTGGCGGGACATCCGAGGGGACGTCGACGGTCACTCGCGAAACAGGTGTGCCAACGAAGGTGCGCTTTCCCGCCGGCTCGACGTCGAAGGTCCCAAGCCGCTTCGCGTGCTCGACGTCTGACGTGCGAATGTAGAAGTGCGGCCGCTGGCGATCATCCCGGACGAGGAACGTGCCGCCGTCCTCGAGTCGCCCGTGAAGATGCACGACGGGGCTGCGCGCGCCGGAAGGTCCGGTCACGACGCGATAGCTCGCCTGGAGAATGAATCCGCGTGTAGTTGCCACGGCGGCAGTGTACCGCGTCGTGGCCCGCGTTCACGGCCGTAGCCGCGCGCCCGTCATCCGCCGCTTGCGGATATCTGCCAGCGTGCGGGAGCAGTGACGGCGTGAGCGCACCAGATTCTGCCGTTTCGATCGAGGGCGATACGCCACTCCGACGTGCCGCGCTCGTGCCAGACCTGATACAGATCCCAGCGCAACTCGACCGTCTCTCGCGCGGTGCCTCGCAGGAACTGCGGTTTCACTTCGTAGGAACGCCAACGATTGCCGGCCACGGAGCCCGCGAAGCGCACGTTCTGCACTTCACCCCAGGCCTTGAGCGCATCCTGAACCAGCGCCGCCTCGCCGCGGGACCACTCCTGACCGCTCGAACCGAAATCGAGATCGCTTATCAGGATCTGCAGCGCTGCGTCTCCGCCGGGCACGGGCGTGTCATGGGACGCATTGAGGATGCCGCCTGGCGGCACGAGGTCGAGCGGGGCGTCGTTGACGCGACAGACGGTGTAGCGATTCAGGTTGAAGCGAAGCTCCATCTCGCCCCACGCTGCCACGGGCGTTGTGCCTTTGGTTTGTGGCGCGAACTTCCATTGCTCGACGGCGTCCACGGCGGACGCGTCCAGCCGCGCGAATCCGCTCGAGCGCACGACGCGAACTTCACTTGCGTTGCCGGCTTCATCGACCAGCACCTGGAGGATGGTGCTGCCCTGCTCGCCCGCGAGCTTGGACTCACCCGGATACACGGGCAGGACACGGCGAAGCACGGCAATGCCTGTATCGGAAAGTGCCTTGCCTGGCTGGTCGGGACGGCCGAGGCCCACCGTTACGGGTGCGGACGACGACGATGCCGAATCGCGAATTTCCAGCGCCGCGTCGTTTGCCGACGCGAGCTGCGCGGGATCCAGGGGACGGGGTTCTTCGAGCTGCGGCTCGACTTGCGCGCGCGCCGCTTCGATTTCGCTGGGATACGAGTTGCCCGGGAGGCGCAGCATCACGGAAACGCCCTGGCCCGGCGAAGTGGTGGTAAGCGTGGTGCGATTCAGCGAGAGGAAATAGGCCAGCAGAATATGAGCGACGACGATGACGGCCGCGAATGCGCCTCGAGTCGTGCGATCCCTGAGCGACGTCTGCATGGCCGGCGGGACATTAGCCGCGCCATTCGCAGGGCGTCAATCCGCCTTCTGTCCCGCGTCGCTCAATGCAGACACCCAGCAGCCCTCAATCGCCGGGCGGCTCAGAACAGAACAGAACAGATCAGATTCAGATACGCGCGCGCCCGGCTGGCCGCAGGCAGCTCGGCGTCAATCGCCGAACTCCTTGGTGAGCCGCCGGGCCGCACGCAGCTCAGCGTCAGTCGCCGGGCTCCTTCGTGAGTCGCCGGGCTCCTTCGTGAGTCGCCGGGCTCCTTCGTGAGCCGCGGGGCCGCACGCAGCTCAGCGTCAATCGCCGGGTTCCTTCGTGAGGCCGCCGGGCCGCCCAGGCGAAGCGCTTCGTCCGCTTCTGCTCCGAGCCGCCCGGCGATTGAGGGCCTTCCTGCTCTCGATCGAGGGCCTTCCTACTGTTGCTGGTGCTGATTCCCCGAATCGTCCTGCCGCGACCGCGCCCCAGACGCGCTCTGCCCCGGCCCGAATCCAGCCCCCGGAGGCGCATTCTTCAGCTCGTTCGCGCGAGCGACGAGATACGCCCGCAGCGCCTGCGTGTCTTCAGGCTTCAGCGAATCCGCGAAGGAAGCCATGCCCCTCTCCGCGAGCACGCCCTTCAGCACGACATTGTCGAACCCTTCCTGCGAATGCAGCAGCGGCGTGCGAGTGAGATTCGGGAAAGTGGCGCCACGGGTCTGCCCATTGTCGCCATGACATTGCGAGCAGAACTTCCCGTAAGTCGCCTCACCTGTACGCACGACTTCCGCGCTCGCGGTGCTCGGCGGCGGATCGAGCGGCCTCGGCGTGTACTCCGCTTTCGGAGGCAGCGTCGCCTTGCCGTTCAGCGCGAACACGAGAAGGCGCGAGTAATTCGGCGCGTAGTAATCGCCGCCCTGCACGGCACCGCCCACGCTCACCGCAACGTACTGCCGGCCATCGAGCTCGTAGGTGATCGGCGCCGCGACGACAGCAGTCTGCGTTCCGAACGACCACAGCTTCTCGCCGGTCTTCGCATCGAACGCCCGCAGCTCCGGAGTCGGCTCCTCGCGCGGCCCATCAGGTTCGGGCATGCCCGCCGCCGGAGCGCCCGAACCGGGCTTCCCGCCGCTGCCATTGCCCTGGAACAAGAGGCCGGCCGAAGTCGCCAGCACGCCGCCCGTCGGGCCCTGGTTCGCTTCGCTCTTCCACAGCGACTTGCCCGTGGCCGGATCCCACGCCTGCAAGTATCCGGTGAATCCCGTCTTCGCGCCCGGAATGCTCGCGCCAAAGAAGAGACCGAGGTTGTAGCCGGTGTCGCTCCGCTTGTAGTTCGGATCCGCCACCATCGCGTAGTACGCCTCCTGCGTGGCGATGAACAGCGTGTCCGACTCGGGATCGAACGCATTGGAGTGCCAGCCGTGAGCGCCCTGCACTCCCGGAGCGAGATTGAACGGTTTGCCGGCCGGGTAGCGCGCTTCCTTCTTCGTGCGCGGCCGCCCTGTCTTCATATCGACACCGTCCGCCCAGTTCACTTCCGTGAACGGATCGGCACGCAGCAGCTCGCCGGTCGCAGCGTCCAGCACGTACATGAAGCCGTTCTTGCAGGGCTGCATGAGCACGTGACGCTCCTGGCCGTCGATGGTGATGTCCGCCGTCATCATCGGGCTAACGGCGTCGTAGTCCCACGTGTCCGCAGGCGTGGTCTGGTAATGCCACACGTACTCGCCGGTCTCCGGCTTCACCGCGATGATCGAAGCGAGATACAGGTTGTCGCCCCCGCTCGGATCGCGATACGCCTGGTTCCAGGGCGTGCCGTTGCCGGTGCCGAAGTACAGCAGGTCCGTCTTCGGGTCATAGACGATGGCGTCCCACACGGTGCCGCCGCCGCCGATCTCCCACCAGCCATTGTCCTTCGGCCACGTGGCCGCGGCCCTGGTCAGCGCTTCGTTTTCCTGCGGCTTGTTCGGATCTCCGGGAACCGTATAGAAGCGCCACTTCTGCTCGCCCGTCTCGGCGTCGTACGCGCCGATGTAGCCGCGCACGCCGTACTCGGAACCCGAGTTGCCGATGAAAACCAGGCCCTTCGCAACGCGCGGCGCGCTGGTGATCGAGTAGTGCTGCTTCGGATCCACGGTGAGCGTGGACCACGCTTCCTTGCCGGTCTTCGCATCGATGGCGACGAGCCGGCCGTCGAGCGTGCCGAGATAGATCTTGCCCTGGTAGGCGGCGATGCCGCGGTTCACGATGCCGCAGCAGACGTTGCGGATCCATTCACCCGGCGTCTTCGGGTCGTACTTCCAGAGCTGCTTGCCGGTCTTCGCGTCGAACGCGTACACCTTGCTCCAGGCCGTGGAAACGTAAATGACGCCATCGATGTAGAGCGGCGTGCCCGACTGGGTGAGGTTCGTGTCGTAATCCGCGAACCACTCCAGCCCGAGCTGCTTCACGTTCTCCTTCGTGATCTGGTTGAGGCGCGCGTAGCGCTGCTCGGAATACGTTCCGTTGTAAGTCATCCACTGGGACGGCTCGGACTCGGCGTTCAGCAGACGTTCCGCGGTGACGTTCGCCGCGGGACCGGCCAGGAGAGCCGAGGTTTCCGAGGCAGGCGAATCGGAGCGGCTGCAGCCCGCGATGGCTCCAGTCAACACAAGTCCCAGCCCGAAGGCCAAAGTACGCTTCACCAGGAATTCTCCCGAGGTTGATCGCGGAAAACGCTGGCCTGCAAACGATTAGCCGGCCGCCCGCGCGTGGGGGCGGATTGTAGTGGTCAACCGACGAGGCACGGTACCCCGGATAACCGCGGCATGAAGGTCGGTCCACGGATCGGGAAGTCCTCCCGACGAAACGTGCTTTTTTCCCGACGCGACGTGCACGGACCGCGCCCGCGGGGGCTTGCCGGGCGCGGCGAGCCGAGCGGCCCGCCTTTCGCAGGCCGGCCCGTCCCGGAAGCTCAACGTACCTTGCGCGCGACCATGAGAGTCCGGCCGAAGGACGCATGCAGAGCGGTGATCTTGCCGCTGCGGTCCTCGACGGCCTCCACGCTGCCACTCACGCCCTGGATGAACAGGACGGTTTCGGACTCGGCCGGGAGCGGGATCTCCTGGGTTCCTTCACCCCGCACGAAGAGGTTCCCGTCGCGTTCGAACAACGTGTAGACCTGGCCGTTCAGCTCGTAGTCGCCGAGAAACCGGCCGCGGGCTTGCGCCGAAAGCCGGATCGCCTTCCGGTCGAACACCGATTCGTGCGGCTCGCCGAACGCCACGGCGCCCAGCCCCGCCGCCGCGCGCCCGGGCTCGGCGTCCAGCCTGTTGGCCAGCACCACCACCGTCACGTCCTCGTCGACAAAGCGGCGAAGGCGCGCGCCGAACCCTGGCACCCGGCCGCCGTGCTCGACGACTCGCCGCTTCGAAGTGAGCGTGTGAGACAGGAGGTGATGCAGCGTGATCGCGTCCCAACCGGGTGGGCACTCGTCGATGTACAGGCAGACGAAGTCTTCGATGTTGAGCAAACCCTCCTGCTCCAGCTGCATCACGAGCACGGCCGTGAACGACTCGTGATCGAGCCGATACGGAACTTCGTGTCCGTAGTGTTTGGTACGTTCCACTCGGCGTCCGCGAGGCCGTACGCTTTCTCGAAGACGACGCGACCGCCACGACCGATCAGCGCAAGGCCGCTGAAGAATCCGCGCTCGACTTCGTCCTGCATCACTTTGTCGGCTTCGCGCGCGATCTCGCCGGTGGCGTAGTGCGCGAGCCATGCCGCGGAACCGAGCACGACGGCGCCGAGGAAAACGCTGCCGGGGATTCGAAGCTTCATCACGCGCTCCGCAAGGACAGCGCCCGGTCAGAGCGGCAGAGCATCCAGTCGATCCGCGTCCACCGGCGGTGTGCAATCGAACGCAACACCAGAGCCAGCACCGCCAACGCGAATTCCAGGATGACGACGGTGACGATGCTGTCCTCGCGACTCGCTGCAAGCACTGCAACGGCCATCAGGGCCAACATCACGCCAACGCCGAGAAGCGCTTCGAGCCATCGCATGCCGCGCGTGAGCATGAGTCCGAGATACGTGCTCAGAATCGTGCCCAGCGCGAGCAGCGGCACACCCACCGCCAGCAATCGCACTGGCAGCCCGGCGTAGCTGCCGATCGCCACCATGAGCGCGATGATCGCGCCCAGCACGAAGCTGTTATGACGCCAGAACGAACGCTCCACTTCCGAGAAGAGCGCCTCCCTCGACCAGTCCCCTCTCAGCCAGAGCGCCCGGCTGCGCTCGGCTGCCTGGCCCGCGATGGCACCGGAGACCGTGCTGAAGATAGTGAGATAGAACAGCCAGACCGCGGGCGAGTAATCGCCGATGCGACTCGCAATGAGGATCGGCACGACCTGGGCGGCGATCAGGAGCCAGGGATTGGCGGTGCCGAGCACAAGATCGATCTCCCGCCCCGATGTCTGCCGCCGGATGCGACTGAAGACCGCAAACCGCGATCGCGGAAGCCGCGCAACCCACTGCTTCCATCGCGGGAAGAGCAGGAAGCCCGCGGCGAAAACGCCCCAGATCAGCGCGATCTGCTGCAGGTTCCACCGGACCGAAACGGCAAGGTCCTGCACTTCTCGCGCCGGCGCGTAGAGCATGATGAGCACGACTGTCAGGCCCTTCACCAGCCCCACGATGTTGCGCTGACTGGTCAGGAACCACATTGCGAGATACAGCCAGCTCGCCACGATGACGATCCACGTGTACATGAGCTGCATCAGATCGAGTACGTAGGCTCGCAGCTTGGGATCGTGGAAGAAGTGAAGAGTGCTGGTATTGATGCCCACGCCGAACGAGTACGGCGCGAGCAGCGAGATCGGCAGCGCGACCAGCGCCACCGTCAGAAAAGCACTGACGAGCAGCTTGATCCGCCCATGAGGCAGGACACGAATGGCATGGCTCTGCGCGAGGCGGCCGAACATGAGCGGCATGAGCGAGCTGCCCATGAAGAACAGCAGATATCCGAGAAGCCCGATCCAGAGCAGCCCGGAGGACTGCGAGCTCGTGCTGAGCACCGCCGCCGCCGCGAGAAGCCCCGCAAGCCCTGCCAGCGTGAAAACGCGGATCAGCCGCGTGCACATGAAGTACGAATACACCAGCCGCAGCACGGCTTTCATCGGTGCAGCTCCAGGAAGATCTCCTCCAGGCCGAGCGCTTCGGTCTCCACTTCGACGCTCAGTGTCTCCAGGGATTGCTGCGCTTCGCGGGTCCAGTCACGCACCACCGCCGTCGCGAACGCACCGTCCCGTCGGATCGACAGCGCGCCGGGGATCGAAAGCGCCGGCAAGCCCCCACCGCCCGTTGCGCGCACATGGACGCGGACGATGGACTCCTTCAGCGAATCGATGTCTCCGTGCCAGTACAGGCGCCCTTCCTTCAGGATCCAGATGCGGTTCGCGAGCCTCTCGATGTCCGACACGATGTGCGAGGAGAACACGACGGCGCGCTCCCCATCCGCGGACAGCTCGACGAGTTGCTCCAGGAACTGTCGGCGCGCCATGGGATCTAGGCTCGCGACGGGTTCGTCGAGGATGAGGAGGTCGGGCCTGTGCCCGAACGCGAGCAGGATCGAGAGCTTCTGCCGCTCGCCGACGGACATGCCCTTGATGCGCGCGTTCACGTCCATGCCCCACTCGCCGCAGAGGCGGGTGATGAGATCGGAGTCCCAGCGCGGGTAGAACGACGAGATGAGTCGAAGCTGGTCCGCGACGGTCAGCTGGTCCAGCAGCTCGTCCTGCTGGGGTACGAAGCCGATGCGCGCTTTCACGTTGCCGGGAAGCCGGTAGCTCTCGTGTCCGAAGAGGCGTACCGCGCCTTCCGTCGGCGGCGTGAATCCGAGCATGAGCTCCAGCAGCGTGGTCTTGCCGGCGCCGTTCTTGCCCAGCACGCCGATGACGTCGCCCCGCGAGATGTCGAAGGAAAGATCGTGCAGCACCTGCTTCGCGCCGAACGCCTTGCTGAGGTGTGTGGCCTCGACCGTCGCGCTAATCATCGGTTTCCTCCCACTTGCGGCGCAAGGCTCGGGTGAGATCCGCCTCGCTCAATTGAAGTTGTTTCGCGGCCAGCACGATCTGGTCGACGAGCGGATCGATCTGGCGCAGCCGTTTCGCAAGCTGCGTATGGTTCTTCGACTGGCTGGCGACGGTCATCGGCTTGCCCCGATTGCGTTCGAGAAGGCCTTCGGTCTCCAGGAGGCTGTACGCCTTCGAGACGGTCATCGGGTTCACGGCGTGCGACATCGCAAGCTCGCGCACCGAGGGCAGCGCCGCGCCCGGTTGCAGCTGGCCGCTCGCGACCATGCGCCTCACCTGCTCGACGATCTGCCGGTAGATGGGGATTCCCGACTGGGGGTTGAGGATGAACACGCCGACTGAGCCGAAGTGAACCTGTGTATCAATACGATAATACACCTGGCGGGACGGCGTCGAGACGTGCGTCACGAGGCGGGCAAGAAGAAGGGGCGGCGGGCCGAGCCCGCGACCCGCCCCGGGGGCGCGAGCTCAAGCCGGCTTGCACGTTCTCCACGGCGCGGGTCTTCGCTGTGCCTGCGCGGCAGTCCGCGCCTTCCGCTCGCATCCGAATTGCCAAGCCGCGGGCGTTTGGCTACAACGCTTGCGACGCTCAACGCGACCTCGCTCTTGCCCCGAAAGGATCGGATGCAAACCTCAATCGACGTGTCCCGTCTCATCGACGAGCGTCCGATGTCGGCAACCCAGTGGCTGGTCGCGATCACCTGCGCACTCTCGATGTTCGTGGGTGGCTACGCCATCCAGGTCATGGCGCTCGTCGTCCCGGACCTTTCGCAGGAATGGAGCGTCGAGGCGCAGCGCTTCGGCCTCGCATTGTCCGCCGTCTCCATGGGGCTGGGCATCGCCGCCGCGCTCATCGCCCCGCTCGGGGACTGGTTCGGCCGCCGCACCCTCCTCACCGGCTCGCTGCTCCTCATCGGCGTCTCGACAATCGCCAGCGCCTACGCGTCGAGCCCCGCGGAGCTCGTCTTCTGGCGCGCGCTCACCGGGCTCGGCATCGGCTCAGGCGTTCCCAACTGCAACGCCTGGACGAGCGAGTACTCCCCCGCGCGAGGCCGGGCGACGATCATGGTGATCATGAACGCGGCCGTCGGCATCGGCGCTTCGTTTTCGAGCCTGGTCGCGCCGGCGATCCTTGCGCAGTGGGGCTGGCGGGGCACCTTCGTCGTCTGCGGAGTGGCGGCGCTGCTGCTCGCCGGCGTGGTCTTCGTTGCGACTCCCGAGTCGCTGAAGTTCCTCATGTCGCGCCGGCCGCGGGACCCGAAGATCGGATCGATCCTCCGACGCATCGCGCCGGACATCGAAGCGTCCCGCATCTCGCCACCGCCGCCGTCCGGGCGAGTGTCGCGTCCGCACGTGGGAGATCTCCTCAGGCCCGAATTCAAGACACGCACGCTCGTGCTGTGGGGCGTGGTGTTCGGCAACCTCGCGACGATGTACGTGCTCCTCAGCTGGCTCACGACGTTGCTGAGATCCTCAGGATGGCCGGCGGACGATGCCGTGCGCGGCGCTTCGCTCATCCCGATCGGCGGCATCATCGGTGGGATCGTCCTTTCCCTCTTCATGAACCGCGGGCACACGAGGCCGGCGCTGCTGGTCGCGTTCGTCGTGGCAGCCGTGTGCCTCGCCGGTTTTTCGTTCGTGCCGTCCAGCGCCGCATGGACCGCGATGCTGCTGCTCGTGGGCGCCGGCATTCAGGGAGGTCAGCTCGCGCTGAACGCCCTCTCCACCGCCTACTACCCGCCCGAGATCAAGGCGACTGGCATGGCGTGGGTCGGAGCCATCGGCACGATCGGCTCATTCATCTCCCCGAATGTCGCAGGATGGGCCATCGGAGAGGGCGTGAGCCCCGTGCACATCCTCACGTCGCTCTGCATTCTTCCGCTGGTGTGTATGGCAGGCGTCCTGCTGATGCGCCGTGAGTGGCAGAACAACTGACGCGAGCGCTCAGCGGCACTCGAAGTTCGCGGCATTCTCCGGATCGCCCCTGCCCTTGTAGTGCGCGTGCTTCGGGAACGGGCAGAGCGGCCGGCTTCGACCAGGGAACGCCGGGCCCGTAGCCACCACGCTGTCCGGCGCCGTACCTTTTTCGACCCAGCGCTCGATGGCATCGAGCATGTCGAAGCGGTCGAGCGCCGCCTCCCCGCCCCCGCAGTGTCCCATGCCGGGAACGAGAAACAGCCGGCTCCACTTCCCGACTGCGGCGGCACCGCCGTTGGCGGCGGTCATCTCGTCGTAGTAGCGCACGGTGTCCTGAGCCGAGAACCAGGGATCGCTCACGCCGTGATAGAAGATCAGCTTGCCGTTGTGCTGCGAGAACGAGTCGAGCTGCGTCCAGTGCGCGCTGTCGCCGACTGCAGCGATGTAATTCGACGCGATCATCGCCTCGCGATCGACATCCATCGTCGTGTCGAACGAGGCAGGCCCGACGGGGCTCGGGCCCGGATTGAGGAGGCCCGGGATGCCGGTCTTCGCGGCGATCCCCGTGTCGAACCAGAAGCCCGTGTACACCGGAACGCCGCGCGAATCCTTCGGTCCCGCGAATCCCTTCGTGAGGGCCTCGGCCTGCTCGGGCGTGAGACAGGCATCCGTTTTCGGGCCCTTGCACGCGAGCGAAGTCGGCGTGAAGGCGCAACCCTTCACGTCGAACACCATGCCGTCGGCGATGCCGTCGTTCGCGTCGCAGGCTTCGAGGAACGAGTCGATGACGAGCTTCTTGTCGGACTCGGAGAGTGCCTTCGCGGAAATCGGCTTGCCGGATTCGTCGCGCGGCGCCACCGAGTTCAGCATGACGGTCGTGTAACGGTTGGCCAGGTTCGAGAAGTTCGTGCGCATCGCCGGCGCGCCGGCCACTACGCCGTCGAAGTAGCGCGGGTACCGCTGCGTCATGATCATCGCCTCGCGGCCGCCGGTGGAGCAGCCCACGAAGTACGAACGATCCGCTGCGCGCCCGTAATGCGCGGCGACGATTGCCTTGGCGACCGGAGCCACCTTGCCCACCGCCTGATACAGGAAGTTCAGCGTCGCTTCCTGATCGGCGAAGAAGCTGGTGTCGAACACGACGCCCTTGTGTCCGCTGTCCGTCGAAACGACTGCGTAGCCGCGCGCGAGCGCGGGTGTGTCGCCTGCCGCGCCGGCTCCGGCGGGGAGCTGTACGGTGCCGTTGAGACCGCCGCCGCCCTGGAACAGAAAACGGCCGTTCCATTTTTCGGGCAATGCGACGGCGAATCCGATTGCATACGGCTTGCCGTCGCTGCCCACCCGCTCGTCGATCACGCCGTCGACCCGGCAGTAGGACGGCAGATTCACTTCCGGCGCCTGCGCCCCGACGGGTGAGCGAGGCATCGGCCCCGGGGGAACGATGGCCGCCTGACGGATCGCCATGTCGTAGCCGGGCACTTTGAACTCCGTCAGCGCGGAGCACTGCGTCGCCTGCGAGGCCGCCGCGGCGCCGGAAAACAACATCGCACCCGATGCGACGAGTGCGACGAAAGTCGAATGCGCGACGATGCGCGAGCGCGCCAGCCCGGCGAGGTACAAGCGAGGCGTCTCGCCAACGCGCGAAACAGTCATGCCCGATCGAGGCGTCGAGCTCACACGCAAGGCGCACGCGCGCGCACGTTCATCGCGCTCCGCGCGCGACGCAATCCCAACTCTCACGTGAATTCCCCCTCGCCCCGATGAAACGGATTACACCCGATGCTAGGCAGCGTTTCCGCGGCCTGTCAACGCAACGCACGAACGCTCTTCAGCGAAAACGAAAAGGGCCGAAAGCAAAAAAGGCGCATACCGTCCTGGTACGCGCCTTTCGGCTGGTGTGAGGGGGCCAGCCTTTCGATGCCCGACCGCGATGTTAACGATCGCCCCCTCCCCAGCTTGCTCGCCTTGGCGGCCCCCGGTTGCCCGGCATGGAAGGCGCGCGCGCCGTTCAGTTGCGGCTGCGCCAATCTCGCGGACTGCAACAGTATCGGCGCTTGAACGATCGCGCGAAGTGCGCCGCATCCACGAAGCCGACCGAGAAGGCGATATCCGTAACCGTGCGCTCGACGTAGCGTGGATCGCGCAGGTCCGCCGCGGCCTGCTCCAGTCGTCGCGTCCAGATGTGCGCGTTAAGCGACGTGCCCACGGTCTGAAGAAGAATCTCGTCCAACCTGCGACGACTGATTCCCTGCGCTTGTGCAACGCGCGTCGCGTTGAGCGCGGGATCCGGCAGCTCCGCATCGATGTACGCAAGCGCGGCCCGCGCCCGCCAGTTGAGCTCCGTCGCGCTGGAGACGGCGGGCGGCGGTTTCGGCACGCCCACGAGACAAGCAGCACCGACCAGCGCTGCCGTACATTGCTCGCGCTCCAGAAACTCGGCGGAATCCAGCAAACCTCGCAACACGCTTCTGAGCACGGCCGTACCGGGTTCCGACGAATCGAAACATTGCGCCGTGCGCTCCCTGAGCCAGGGATATCGGCTCAGCACGAAATGCCGGGGCATGCGCAGGAACATGATCTGCGAAAACTCGCCCTTCACTTCGAGATGCCATGGACAGACACCGTCGATGAGGCAGATGTCGTCCCGCGCGAGCTCGCACTGGTTGCCCTGCGTGGCCACCGTCGAACCCTGAAGCTGAAGCATGACGGAAAAGGTGTCGGCGAAAGCGCTCTCGGTGTCGCCGGGATCGTAGTCCACTCGCACTGGAGGCGAGAGGATTCGCCAGAGCTGGCCCGGCCCGAAATCGCTGCCGGAAATCGAGCCGATCGGCAGATCGCTGCGAGCCGCGTGCACGGTGACGCCGGGGAACATCCTCCGTGCCGCCTCCTGCCAGATCTCGGCGCGCCTGGATTCGTCGACCCCCTCAAGGTCCAGCGATGTCGAGCTGCGGATCGTGTGCGTCACGTCTGCGCGTCGTTCTTCTATCCCCCTGGCGCGCGATATTGCGCCCGATCGGGCGCAAGGGAAATGCCCCGCATCCGTTAGGCGAACGGCGCGCGATCAAAGTCGATCGCTGAAGCCGCTCGCCAAGGTTGATCGCCAGAGTCGATGGCGAAAGTTGATCGCAAGGGAAGCGGGGCTTGATCGTCCGCAGCTCAGGCCATGCGCGCCCACCGGATCATCGTCGGGAAATCCGGCGGCTTGCCGTGCATCAGCAACCCGATGCGGAAGACCTTCGCCGCGAACCAAACGCTCAGGAACGCAGTGGCCACGCTCACCAGCACCGACAATGGCGCGTGCCACACCGGCGGAGGCGTATCGGAAGCCATGCGCGCGAGCATCGCGAACGCATTCACGGGCGGAATGAAGCTCGCGGAGACGGCGAGCACGGAGTTCGGTGCCTGACCGATGAAAGGAGCCAGGACGTACGGCGCGAGCAGCAGGATCATCACGGGCCCCATGAGGGACTGCGCTTCCGCCATCTGATTCACGGCCGCGCCGATGGCCATCATGATCGCGCCGAACACGAGATAGCTCGTCAGGTAGAAGATGACGAGATACACGACGAGCATCGGATCCAGCAGCCCGAGCAGCGTGAACTGCGTGAGGCCCAGCAATCCAAGCCCGATGTAAACACCCATCACGATGAGGCCGACTGCAAGCTGCCCGAGGAGCTTGCCCCACATGAGCTCCAAAGGGGACACGGCCGCAAGCAGCACCTCGATCACGCGGCTGGATTTCTCCTCGATCGTCGAAGTCATGAGCGACTGCCCGCCCATCAGCACGCCCATGAAGAGCAGGAAACCGCAGATGAACGGCAGGATCTGGTTGAGGCCGCGCTTCGCCGCCTGCTCGCCCGTGGCGCCGACGAAGATGGCATCCGGCCGCCGCAGGCGCATCACCGTTTCGACGGACGCGAAATCCATCCCGCCCGCCTGCATCCGCGCCTCAAGCAGCGCGCGCCTCAAGCTGTCGTGAATGGCGGTTTCGGTGTTTCGGGGGACGCCCCGGGAGAGATACAGATCGTAGACGCCGAAATCCTCCTTGTCCGGCGCACGCTGGACGGCATCCGGGTGAACGACGATCAACGCGATGTGGCGACGTTCCGTTTTCTCCGTCGGCGTGGAAAGCCAGCTCTTCTCCTGCTGCACGTCCGCCCCGGACGGGCGCTCGATGAGTTTCAGATCCGGAGGTGTCGGGACATTCTCCGGCCCCATGCGGTTCTGCGCGGCGGTCTGCATCCGCTCCTTGATCTTCTCGGGAACGAGCGCCTCACGCAGCAGCGGCGCCACCTGCCCCGTCGGATCGATGATGGCCACGTCCCCGTGAACCACGGGGGATGCCGCGCCAAGAATCCGCGGCGCCAGCACGATGATCAGCGCGAACATCGCCGGCATCAGCAGGATGCCGATGATGAACCCCTTGCTCGCAACCGTCGTGACGATCTCGCGCTTCGCCACAAGCCCGATCTTCCGGATCATGCCGCGACTCCTTGCGTGCCCAGCCCCTGCAAGTGCGTCCGCAGCTCTTGCGCCGACTGGCCGCTCCCGACGCTCTCACCCACGATGCGAATGAAAACATCCTCAAGCCGAACGCGCGCGATCTCCACGCGCGCGGGCGCCACCTTCGCGGCGATGGCGCGGATCATCTCGGCGGGCTCAGCGCCCTTCGCCAACCGGATGTCCCAGGCTTCGATCCCACGCTCGACGGCGACGACGCCCGGCACCTCCTTCAGCACCGTGACATCGGCCGATGCGTCGAGCGGCTCGAAGCGGACGGTGCTCGTATCGAACTGCCGGCGCAGGCCCGCCATCGGTTCGTCGAGCACCTTGCGACCCTTGTGGATCATCACGATCTGCTCGCACAGCTCTTCGGCATTCGCCATGACGTGCGTGGAAAACAGAACCGTCGCCCCGCGCCGCTGCTCGTCCTCGATGACGCCTCTCAGCACGCGAACGCTGACGGGATCCAGCCCGCTGAACGGCTCGTCGAGGATCAGAAGATCCGGCTTGTTGATGATCGCGCCGATGAACTGCACGCGCTGGAGCATGCCTTTCGACAGGTCCTCGCATTTCTTGGTGGCCGCATCGCCGAGGTCCAGCCGCTCGAGCATGCTCTTCGCGCGAGCGTCTGCCTCCTGCGGCGGCACGCCTTTCAGCCCGGCGAGATACTGGAGAAACGCGTTGACGCGCATCTTGCGATACGAACCGCGCTCTTCGGGGAGATACCCGATGCGATCCTTCGCCTCGAGCGCGGACTTGTTCCCGAGGACCCTGAGCGTGCCTTTGTCGGGAAACAGGATGGAAAGGATCATGCGGATGACGGTTGTCTTGCCCGCTCCGCTCGGGCCGATCACTCCGTACGTGACGCCCTTCCGGATGGCGAGGTGCAGGTCGTCGACCGCCCTCGTCTCCCCGAAGGTCTTCGTGACTCCCACGATCTCGACGGCATGTTCCATGAACCCGCTCCCCCGCTACGCATCGGAAGGCCCCTCACCTGAACAGCCGCGGCGCGAAGTCGTGGAAATAGCGCCGCCAGTTGATCCAGGTATGGCCGCCTTCGGTTTCGTTGTAGACGTGGCGTATACCATGGCTGTCAAGCATCGCGCGCGTCGGTGCGACGGACGCGTATAAAAAGTCGGTTTTCCCCATCGCGTAGTAGACGAGCTTCATGGACTTCGCCGCCCGGCGGAGCGCGGCCGCGTTCTTCGCCGCGTAGTCCTGGGCCATCCGGGGGTTCATGAGGCCCATGCTGAAGATGCCGATGTAACCGAAGAGCTCGGGGTGCGGGAGGCCGGTGTTCAGCGTGTGCGCCCCGCCCATCGAGAGCCCGGCCATCGCACGGGACGCGGGGTCGTTCCGGGTGCGGTAGTTGGCCTCGATGTACGGGATCAGCTCCTTCAGCAAGTCGTCGCTGAAGTCCGTGTTGGCGAGCATGTCGACGCCGGGCCGGTCGGGCGTGTGTCCGAAGGGCATCACGACGATCATCGGCTTCGCCTTCCGGGCGGCGATGAGGTTGTCGAGGATGTAATGCGCGTGCCCGATGGACGTCCAGCTGTCGTCGCTGTCTCCCGCGCCGTGCACGAGGTACAGCACGGGGTAGTTGCCGCTGCCGCGCGAGTATCCCGGCGGCGTGTACACATGCGCGCGACGCTTCACGCCGAGCGTGGCGGACCAGTATTCGATTTCGGCTACGGCTCCGTGTGGAACGTCCTTGTCGTACGTCTGGAATGCGCCCTCGGGGCCGATGACTTCGAACGTGCCGTTCGTGCCGACGCGAGCTTCGGAGAACGTCGTGCCCTGCGGGTTCGGGAGCGGTACGCCGTTCACGCTGAAGTTGAAGCGGTAGGTGTCTGGAGGGATGGGCTTTGGAGTCGTGACGCTCCATAAGCCCTTTTCGTCCTTCGTCATCGGAAGGCCGGCGGGAGGGCCGCCGCGGCCTGGGTCCATGGGGATGACGTCGCCGATATCGCTGCTCGTCACGACGACGGTCGTCGCTTCCGGCGCGCAGAGGCGAAACGTTACGCGGCCGTCGGGTAGCTGCTCGACGGATTTGAACGTCGCGGGAGTGGGCAGGAAGCCGACGGTTCTGCAGGTGTTCGCCGCCGCGGGCGACGCGGGGGTTGCGAGTGACGCCGGAGATGCGGGCGGTGCGGCAGTCGCGGACGGCGTCGAAGGTCCGGGCGACGCGGGAGGTGGCGTTGCGGGCGCCTGTCCGAATGCCAGAGAACCGGTCGCCAACGTGGCCCAAAGGCCAATGGAGATTCGCTTCATCGTTTGCCCCCTCGTATCCGGGTCAGAATGTAAACGATTCCGCCGCGGAAATTGCCGCCCCGCAGCAGGTTCGACCGCACGGCGCGCGAAGGTGGCGCCCGCCCGTTGGCGCGCGTATCGTGCCCACTCGCTGCAGCTGGCAAAAAAAGGGAAACAACCATGCCGCTCACGAAACGTCTCGCCGCCGAATTCATTGGCACGTTCTGGCTGGTTCTCGGGGGATGCGGCAGCGCCGTACTGGCGGCGGCGTTCCCGGATGTGGGCATAGGGCTGCTGGGGGTGTCCCTGGCCTTCGGGTTCACGGTGCTCACGATGGCGTTCGCCATCGGGCACATCTCGGGTTGTCACCTGAATCCCGCGGTTTCGGTGGGGCTCTGCGTCGGTGGACGGTTCCGGGCGGGGGAGCTCGTTCCGTACATCATCGCGCAGGTGCTGGGGGCCATCCTCGCGGCTGCGGTGCTGTGGTTCATCGCGAGCGGCAAGGCCGGAGGCGATCCCGGAACGCTCGCGGCGAACGGCTTCGGTGAGCACTCGCCGGGCGGGTATTCGCTGGGCGCGGGCTTCCTCACCGAAGTCGTCATGACGTTCATGTTCCTGTTCATCATCCTGGGGGCGACGGACCGGCGCGCTCCGGCGGGACTTGCGCCGATCGCCATCGGTCTTGCGCTGACGCTGATCCACCTGATCAGCATTCCGGTCACGAACACTTCGGTGAACCCGGCGCGCAGCACGGGGCCGGCGATCGTGGCGCGCGGCTGGACGCTCGCCCAGCTCTGGATGTTCTGGGTTGCGCCCATCCTGGGAGCGGCGCTTGCGGGCCTGGCTTATCGATGGTTCGACAACGGAGAGAAGAAGGAACGCTGAAGCTGTGGCGCCCAGCGCTGCGCGCGTTTGCGCTGTGCACGGCCGCCTGCGTTGTCGCGACAAACGGCGGCGCCCAGCAGAACGTTTGGGCCGCATCAGCCGATGAGACCCCTTCGCGTGACGCGACTTCGCTGGGCGGTGCGCCTTCGGGCGAAGCGGCCCGCTCAGCCAATGCAGGCCACTCCGCCGGTGAGGCCCGCTCGGACGATGCGGGCACCTCGGGCGAGGCGATGGAGGAAGTCGAGGTCACGGGCGAACGCCCGGGCCCTAATCTCTGGCGCGTTTCGAACGGCGAACATGTCGTTTGGCTCATGGGCACGCTCGATCCGCTGCCCAAAGGCATGACGTGGCGCTCGCGCGAGCTCGAATCCGTCCTCAAGGAAGTGAAGCAGGTCGTCCCGAGCTGGCCGGACGTCGACGTGAGCGCAGGTCCCATCACGCTCATGCGCACCTGGTTCACCTGGCGCCGGATCCAGAAACTTCCCGACAAGCAGACCCTGAAAGACTGGCTTCCGCCCGACCTCTACGCGCGCTGGAACGCACTCAAGATCCGCTACGAAGTCCGGGGTGACAGCATCGACCGCGAAGTCCCGGTGCTGGCCGCCACGCACCTCTATCGGCGCGCCCTCGAAGTCGCAAAGCTGGCGCCGGCGCGCGACGTCGAGCGCACCGTCCTCAAGCTCACACGCAAGAACCGCGTGCGCATCACTCAAACGGAGCTGAAGGTGAAGGACCCGCGTGAAGTCGTCACCCAGCTCGGCGAAATCCCTCGCGAGATCCAGGTTCAGTGCCTGGCCGCGATCGTCGGCCGCCTCGAACGCGACATGGACACCATCAAGGCACAGGCGGATGCCTGGGCCCTGGGCGACGTCGAGACGCTGAGGAAACTCCCCTACCCCCAGGAGATCTCGGTCTGCACGAATGCCCTGGCCACCTCAGGCCGAATGAAGGACATGATCGACCACGTCAACGCGTCCTGGATCCGCACGATCGAGGGCGCGCTCACGAACGGGCCACCCACTCTCGCAGTGAAGCCGATCTACGACCTGCTGGGGGAAAACGGAGCGATCGCGCGACTGCGCGCGAAGGGATATCGGATCGAGGGCCCCTGAGCGCAGCAGGCCCCCGATCGCCGATCGGCGCGCGATCAGCGAAACGCCCGGCCCGACACGTGCCCCGGATACCGGGGCGCATGCCGGCCGCGTCGTTTACCGCTTCTTGTTGATGTCGTACGTGCCGATGCCGGGCTTGTAGGTCTTGTCGTCGATGAACTGACGAATGCCCTCTTTCCGCCCTTCGTTGTCGAAGAAGTTCGCGGCTTCCTGCGCGCGGATGAGGTAGTCCTCCGCATTGTCGAAGGTCATCTCCTGCACTCGCCGCACGGCATCCTTGGTGGCCTTCAGGGCAACCGGATTCTTCTTGAGCAGCACGTTCGCCACCTCCAGGACGCGCTCCTGGAGCTTCGCGAGCGGCACGGCTTCGTTCACAAGGCCCCACTCGGCGGCCTTCTTCCCGTCGATCGCCTCGCCGGTCATCGCGTGATACATCGCCCGGCGCATGCTCATCAGCGTGGTCGCGACCTTCGTCGCGCCACCGCCCGGCAGGATGCCCCAGTTGATCTCGGAGAGACCGAACTTCGCTTCCTCAGCAGCAAACGCCAGGTCGCAAGCGAACAGCGGCGCATAGCCTCCGCCGAAGCACCAGCCGTTCACCATGGCGATCGTCGGCTTCTGATACCACCGCAGCTTGCGCCACCACGCGTACGCCTCGGACTGCGCCTTGCGCGTGCCCTTCAGCCCCTGCGCCTCCGTCTCGCGGAAGTACTCCTTCAGATCCATGCCCGCGGACCAGGACTCGCCCGCGCCGGTGAGCACGAGCACGCCCACGTCCTCACGGAACTCCAGCTCCTCAAGGGCCTTGAACATCCCGCGATTGAGCGGGGGATTCATGGCATTGCGCTTCTCGGGCCGGTTGAATTTCAGCCAGGCAATGCGGTTCTCGACGGTGTAAGCGACGGGTTCAGTCACGGTTCTTTACCTCTGGTGAATCTTCCTCGGCCCCCACGGAAGCCTGCAGCTTCTGCAGAAGCCGGCGCAGCTCACCCTGCTCCTGGCGGGTGAGCACGCCGAAATGGCTGGCGTCGGTTTGCGCGCTCAACTCTTCGATCTCAAGCCGCAAGCCCTGGCCGCGCTTCGTGAGGTGCAGGGCGTTGGTGCGACGGTTGCGCCCCTCTCGCCTCGCGACCAGGCCCAGCGCGACGAGCTCGTTCACCACTTTCATGGTGCTCGCACGGTTGATGCCCAGCGCCCGGCCGAGCGCCGCCTGATCGCAGCCCTCGTGCAGCCCGATGTAGACCGCCGCAGTGGCGCGCGCGGGCGTCAGCCCCAGGCTCTCGAACGCGGCGGCGGTCTTTCGCATCATGACAGCGTCGACGCGGTGGAGCAGATAACCCAGATGCTCCGAGAGCCTTCCGAATTCCTGTGCCTTCACCGCCACCCCGCCCTGCCTCAGGCGCGCCATTGTATGCCAGGCATACACTCTGTCAATGTGGGGCGATGTCATCTCGCGTTACATTCGCCGGTCATAAGGCAAGGGAAAAAGGGGGAGATTTTCCATGCACCGTCGCGCCACGTTCCTGCCGCTCGTCCTGACGGCCACCCTGGCCTTCGCAGCGCCGGCCCTTCACGCGGACAGCCTGCCTGCCGATGCCACGGCAACGATCACTCGTCAGCTCGAACAAGCCGTGCAGAGAGGCGACACGACCGGCGTCGTTGCCCTCGTGGTGGACCGCGACGGTGTCGTCTACGAATCCGCCGTCGGCAAACTGGATGTCACGGCCAACCAGCCGATGACGACGGACGCCATCTTCAACATCGCATCCATGACGAAGCCGGTGACCTCGGTCGCAATCATGATGCTGATGGAACAGGGCAAGCTCTCGCTGGACGATCCTGTCTCGAAGCACCTGCCCGGCTTCGACAAGCTGCAGGTGATGACGAAGCTCAACACGGCAGATGGCACATACGAATCGCGTCCGGCCACGAAGACGATGACCGTGCGTCATCTCCTCACGCACACGTCCGGCATCGCGTACGGCTTCACGAGTCCCGCGCTCGCGCGACTTCAGCAAGGCACCACGAAGAATGAGTGGGATTTCCCGCTCATGCACGAGCCGGGCGAGAAGTGGACTTACGGCGCGAGCACGCGAGTTCTCGGGCTCATCGTGGAGAAGATCACCGGAACGTCGCTGGAGCCCTGGTATCAGGAGCACATCTTCCGGCCCCTTGGCATGAAGGACACGTCGTGGGCGGTGCCGACGGAAAAGCAGGCCCGGGTGCCGCCCGTGCAGCGACGTGAGGAGGCGGGATTGCAGCAGCAGCCGCGCGCGACTTTGCCCGCGACTCCGCCCATGCCCACGCGAGGCGACGGCGGGCTGTATTCCACTGCGCGCGATTACGGGTTGTTCATTCGCATGCTGCTGAACGGCGGGAAGCTGGGGTCTGTGCGCATCCTCAGCGAGCAGTCCGTGAAGCTCATGGGGGAGAACCACATCGGGGCGGTGATCGTGCGTACGCAGGAGATTGGGTTGCCCGCGCTCTCGAAGCCCTTTCCGCTCGGCGCGGGGGCGGACAAATTCGGGCTGGGGTTTCAGCTCGCCGCGAAGTCGAAGGATTCGGAGACGTATCGCCGGCCGGGAAGCATGAGCTGGGCCGGCATCTACAACACGGAGTTCTGGATCGATCCGGAGAAGAAGATTGGTGGCGTGCTGCTGATGCAGACGTTGCCGTTCTATGACGATGGGGCGATCCGCGCGCTGCGGGAGTTCGAGGCAGCGGTGTATCGAGTGATGAAGTGAGAAGGGAAGAAGCCCTCAGTCGCCGGGCGGCTCGGAGGGGAAGCTTTTTCTGAGCCGTTCGCGCGGGAGTCCTCCGCGCGTCGGAGCGCCTGCCTTGCGCGTCGGCGAGCATCCTTCTGCGTCGTTTGTGAGACATTCGGATGTACGGGGCGGGCTGCTGCACATAACCTCCGCGCCGGCGAAATAACTCGAAGGACGGTTCGGGGTGTCTACGGGGAGCGCGCTACACGCTCGCCGCGCAGGTCTGCGCGCACGTTGGAGAATCGAGGGATCTGGCGCGATCGGCGCGCTGCTGATCCTCGGCGCGAGTGCTCACGCGCAGACGGCCAAGCCCTCGTTGCAGACTGACTCGTCCCCGCCCATCGTCCGATACGCCCCGCTCGCCCTGGACAAGCCGTTCGGCACCCCCACTCGCCTGCACGATGTCTACGACACCGGCGACGCGCTGAACAGCGGCGCAATGAGCCATTTCCGCAAGGTCGAGGCGGACGATCTGCACATCTCCAGCTTCGTGGCCTCGCGCACGGCGCAGGACGCCGCCAACTATCGCGTGTATCTCGGCCTCGGCTACAAGCAGGAGCTCGCCTCCTTCGCGAAGCTCACCGCGCGCACGTTCTACGGCGCCGGCACGTACGACGGCAACAACGCCGACGGCCACTCGCTGCCGGAAGAAGTACGCGCCGCCGGCAACCCTTCGGGCGCGTGGCTCGGATCGAACTGGCAGCTCGAGAGCCGTCTCTTCGAGAAGCACACGTTCTCCGCGAGCATGGAGTACCGCCAGCAGGTAGAAATGCCGCTGATGGAGATCACTCAGGTGCTCGCCCGGAAAGACAACCTCGCCGTGGCGCAGCCCGTTCGCAAACTCGGATTCGCGACCCGGAGCCGCTTCGCGCTATCACCCAGAACGGCGATCAACGTGCGCGCGCGGCTGGAAGAGATGCCGGGCTCCGGAACGGCGGCCGCCACCCTCGCCCGGCAAACCATCGAAGTCGGAATGGAACACAGCGACAGCGATGGCCGGCGCGCGCAGATCTCGTACGCGTGGCAGAGCGCCAACGATGCCTTTCCGGGCACAAGCGGGCGCGTGGGACAGCACCTCACGAAACTCAGGATGGACATCCCGGGCCTCGCCGAGCGACTGCAGACCGGGTTCGAGCTGCAGTATCTGGAAATCGTCGGGCCCTTCGACAACGGCGGCGATCACGACTACCTCATCGGCAATCTCACGCTCGCCGGCCACGACGTCTCGAATCGCACCCGCGTGTCCGTAGGACTGAACAACTTGTTCGGCGCGCGAGAAACCGTGAGCGGCACGCGCCTCCTCTCCTTCATTCCGCCCGACGGGCGAAGCGTGCGGCTGGACGTCGTCCGCAAGCTCTGACTCGCAGCGCCGGCTGCTGCACGGCCCGCTCGCCTCCCGCCTCGCGAGGACTACTTCGCGCGCTTCCTGCGTCCGCCGCCGCGCCGTGCCGCGGACTGAATCCGATGCGCCTCCAGGATCGCGGCCAGGAGCCCGGGAAACTTCGCGTCGATCTCCGCGCAACGCGAAGTGTTGTGCATTTCGACTCCCCGACGCTCGCTTGCGATGAGCCCGGCCTCGCGCAGCATCTTGAAGTGCTGGGACAGCGTGGACTTGGGCACCTTGCGGTCGCTCAGCTCAAGGAACGCCGAGCAGGTCTGCGAACCTTTCGCGGCCGCGATCTCGGCGAAGATATGCACGCGCACCGGATCGGCAAGCGCGTGCAGGATGCCTTCGACGGTCACGTCTTCCACGGAGGGATGCATGAGGGGTCGCATGGCGCGCGTTCTAGCACTGCGTCCGCGCGAAGTCCATGATCCACATGGGTTTGCCGCCGATGGTTCGCAAAAAGTGAACTACCGGACTATCCCTTGCGGGCGAGTGACCCGGCGCGCCGCCGCCCCTAGAGTCGCCGCCACTAGTTCGTAATTCCTGAACTAAGGGAGAATGGCATGGGCAGACTCGCAGGCAAGGTCGCGGTGGTCACCGGAGCTTCCAAAGGCATCGGTGCGGCCATCGCAAAGGCGCTGGCGGCCGAAGGCGCGGCGGTGGTCGTGAACTACTCCTCCGCGAAGGAAGGCGCGGAGAAAGTCGTTGCGGAGATCGCAGCAAAAGACGGACGTGCAATCGCCGTGAAAGCGGACGTCTCGAAGGGCGGTGACGTGCGGCAACTGTTCGAGGAAACCAGGAAAGCCTTCGGCAAGGTGGACGTGCTCGTGAACAACGCGGGCGTGTACGCATTCGCGCCGCTGGAGGAAGTGACCGAGAGCGAGTATCACCGGCAATTCGGGATCAATGTACTCGGCACGATCCTGGCGACGCAGGAAGCGGTGAAGCTCTTCCCGCCCACCGGGGGCAGCGTCATCAATCTCAGCTCGGTCGTGAGCGAGAACCCGTTGCCGCATACGGTGGTGTACTCGGCGACCAAGAGCGCCGTGGACTCGATCACCCGCACCCTGGCGAAGGAGCTCGGGCCCCGCAAGATCCGCGTGAACACCATCGCGCCCGGCGGGGTGGACACCGAGGGCACGCAGAAGCTCGGCATCATGGAGAGCGACTTCGTGAAGGACAGCATCGCGAGGACGCCTCTCGGCCGCTTCGGGCGACCGGAGGACATCGCGCCCGTGGCGGTCTACCTTGCCTCGGAAGAATCCGGATGGATCACGGGCGAGCGGTTCTCCGTATCGGGAGGACTGCGGTAATACGCAAAAACGGAAGCCCTCGATCGGAAGGCGCCCAGGACAGGGCGGACCGGAGGCGGCGGGCTCCCTGCCCGCCACCTCGCGTGCCCCTCAGAAGTTGAGCTTCACACCGAGATACATACGACGTCCGAGGATGTCGTAGTAACCGGCATTCGTCAGACCCCGCGCATTCGTGACGTTCGGGTCGAACCCGACCACTTCCGGATCCCGATCCAGCAGGTTGTCGATACCGAGCCTGAAAGCGACCGTATCCGTCATCGCCCACGAGGCCGTGAGATCGAACAGCGAGTACGAGTGCGCGCCCTGCGGAGTCGCCGTCGGATTCGTGGCGCGCGCGGCATTGTCGACTGCCGGCAGATAACGCCACGAGAGGCCCACATTCCAGTCCCCGACGCTGTACCCGAGATTCGCAAGACCGAGGTAGTCGTACTGGCCTGCCTGCGCCAGCGTGCCCTTGTTCTCCACGAGCGGCGACGTCGGCGTGTTCTGCGTCTTGAAGTGAAGCAGGTAGCTCACCGAAAGGCCCGCGGAAAGTGCGCCCGGGATACTCTGCAGTCCCATGTCCTCGAAGGCCGCGCGCCAGTTGATCTGCATGTCGATGCCCTCCGTCTCGATCGAGCCGAGATTGAGGTACGGAGCATCCACCGACACGCGACCGCCCGTGACGCCGTCGCGCTTGATCATCGCGCAGAATCCGCCCGGATCGTTGATCGAGTACGTCGGATTGCTCACACCGTCCACGTTGAAGCAGTTCTCGTACACGGTGGTGGAAGGCAGCGGCGAGATCGCGTCGTCGATCTTGATCGAGTAGTAGTCGATCGCCGCGGTCAGCCCGCTGAGCGCCGGACTTTCGAACGGAGCGCGGAACACCGCGCCGATCGTGATCGTCTTCGCCTCCTCCGGAACGAGGGTAGAGTTGCCCCGCCGATTCTCCAGCTCCAGCGGGAAGAAGCCGCCGTTGCCGCCGATGAATCCATTCGGGTCGAAGTCGAACACGGACGTGCCGGTGCCGTTCAGCGCCGAGCAGAGCGCCTGAACCTGGGCACGATTCGGGTTGGTCGCCACGTTACCCCACGGTGCGCGCGTCGTATTCGCGCAGGGATCGCTGAGCGGGAACCCGGCCACCGTGACCGTCGGGCCCGTGAAGAGCTCCGCCGTATTCGGCGCGCGGTTGGCAAGCTGATAACCGCCGCGGAAGTTCAGGAAGCTCGTGACGCTCCAGTTCGCGAGGGCCTTGTACGTCCAGATGCCCCCTGCCGTGTCGTACCGGGAATGTCGACCTCCCAGCTCGAGGCTGAGGGAGCGGATGCCGGGCAGGTCCTTCAGCAGCGGAACCAGGAACTCCGCATACCACTCGTTCACTCGCGTGGAGCCGTTCGTGTCGTTGGCCGCGAAGAGTCCGATGGGCGCGTCCGCGATCTGTTCCTGATCGTTCAGGGTGTCCGGATCGAACGTGAACTTGTTGATGCGATGAGTGAAGCCCACCGCGGCCCGCACTTCGCCCGCCGGCAGATCGAAGAGCCCGCCCTGCAGGTTCGCTTCCGCAATGTCCTGCGACAGGTCGGTGACGTTCTTCATGCGGATCTCGATGGCGTCGAGACAGTCCTGCGAGATCTCGAATTCCTGGAACAAGGGCAGGCCCGAGGTGCATGACACGGCATAACCGAGATTCGGATCGCGGTAGCTGTACCCGCGCCCGTAGTTCGGCGCGGCCACGAGCGTGCGCCAGCGGGAGAGCGAAACGAAGCCATCGTTCAGGACGTTCTTGATCGACGTCTGGCCGTGCGAGACATACGCTTCCCACGTCCAGTCGGCGAGACCGAGATCGCCCTGCAATCCCGCGAGCACCTGGTACACGTTGCTGTCGTTCGTCGAAGAGCGCGGGCCGACGAAGTCGAGAACGCGCTCCACTTGCCAGGGCTCGTCCGCCGCCGAGACCGTCTGGCCATTGACGACGCGCGTGCGGCTGTCCAGGAGAACGGCAAGCTCCGGCGGCACCGGATGATCCGCATCGCGCGGAACGTTCGCGCCCCAGAAGCTCGTCGCCGGCGCATACCCCAGGATGCCTTCGACGTGAATGGAGCTGAGGTTGCCCTGGATGAAAGCCGATACATGGTCGTTGAAGGTGAAGTTACCGCGCGCAAAGATCGAGTAGCGATCGAGCGGGCTGGACGCGAGCGGCGTGCGGTCCGGCTGCGCGAGCGCGTTGTTGCGCGCGAGCTTGATGCCGGGGCCCATGCTGTTGAAGCGCCGCGCCGGGGACTGCTTGAAGAGCGAACCGTCGCGATTGAAGTAGAAGTTCGTCGTACGGTTCACCGTGGTACCGGTGGTGCCGAACACGGCGTTGACCGCGGCCTGCGAAGGCGCCAGCACCGCCGAGACCGGCGCATAGGCGGTGAACCCGGTGAGACCACCGCCGGTCGTGTCGGGATCCTCCCAGCCTTCGACGTAGAAATCGCGATCGGCCTGGAGCACGGCCTCGCGCTTGGACCACTCGAGGCCCACCATCACGTTGGCCCGCCCCTCCGCGAAGTTGCCGCCGAGCAGCGTGCTGATACGGCTTTCGAAGCCGTCACCCTCTTCCGTGACGCTGCTCTGGGCGTCGATCGCGAGGCCCTGGAAATTGCGCTTCAGCTTGAAGTTCACGACGCCCGCGATGGCGTCCGCGCCGTACACCGCCGATGCGCCGCCGCTGATGATCTCGACGTTCTCGATGGCCGCTGCCGGAATGGAGTTCACGTCGACGACCAGCGTCGCGTTGGCCGGCTGCGCGCGGCGCCCGTCCACCAGCACGAGATTGCGGTTCGCGCCGAGACCGCGCAGGTTCACACTTGAGATACCGGGATTGTTGAACGCGCTCGCCTGCACGTCGCCGGCGACGAACTGCGTGCCCGCAGGTTTGAACTGCGGCAGCGTGTTCAACGCGCTCTCGATGCCGATGGTGCTCGAGTTTTCCAGCGACGCCGCATCCACGGTCACGACGGGGCTCGATGCATCGAGGTCGCGCCGGACGATGCGGGAGCCTGTGATCGTCACTTCGCTCAGGCCGTCATCGCCGGTTTCCTGCGCGATGGCCGGCATGCTGCCGGCGATGGCGGCCGCCACCGCCACGGCGATCATTGAACGGGAACCGGGTGAACGCGAACCAGGCGATCGGGAACAACGGGCATGCCAATTCCGTGGCAACTGGGCCACACTTCGCTTGAACATCTGCTTTCCCCCTTTTCTGAGTTGTCGCTCGGCAGGCACGCGGCCGACCGGCAGGGGGAGTCTTGCACACGGGGTGTATCGGGAACTATACGCTCGTATGGGTTATCCGAAATCGGCGCGCGACCTGCCGGAAAACAGCGTGCCACAAGCAGCCGGTTTGCAGCGGCACGCATCCGGAAAGCGCCCGGCTTCGTACCGGAACGGAAGTCCCCGCCGTCGGGCGGGCTCGCCGTCGCAAGAGTCAGACAGGAGTCCCGATCATGAGACCCTCAGCCTGCGTTCTTTCGCTTCTCTGCGCGTTCGTCACCACACAGTCGCTCGCAGCCTTGCCGAATGGAACGAAGGCTCCGGATTTCACCGCGCAGGCCTCCCTTGCGGGCAAGCCCTTCACATTCTCCTTGTCCGAAGCGCTAAAGCACGGGCCTGTGGTGCTGTACTTCTACCCAGCTGCGTTCACGAGCGGATGCACGATCGAGGCGCACAACTTTGCCGAGGCGAGCGACGAATTCAAGGCGCTGGGCGCCACCATCATCGGCGTGTCCAACGACGACATCGAGACGCTGCATCGTTTCTCGGTGAGCGAATGCCGGAACAAGTTCGCGGTGGCGGCGGATGCCGACAAGAAGATCATGAAGGCGTACGACGCGCAGCTCCTTCTCAAGCCGGATTGGGCGAAGCGTATCTCGTACGTGATCGCCCCAACGGGAGAGATCGTCTACTCGTACAATTCGCTGAACCCGGACAAGCACGTCGCCAACACGATGGCGGCGGTGAAGAAGCTCACTGCCGCCAGTAGCCAGACCGGCCATAGTGCTGGTACAGATCCTTCTCGTACTGCCGAGTAATCGGCGACGACGGGTCGTACGGCGGGCACCCCTTGATGCGCTCGGCGTCCATGTCGATGCCGAGCGTGCGCGTCGCCCAGTCGATCTCGCTCGCCCACTCGACTCCGACGAGCACGGGCGGACCCGGCCACCAGTTGCGCGTGTCAACGAGCAGATAGCGGATCGCCCAGCTCTCGGGATCCACCAGCATGTCCTCGACGTGCCCGAACGTGTGGTCGCGCGCCTTGATGTGATACCCGAGCACCTCGCGCGAGCTGCGCAGGTGCGTGCCAGGATCGCCGCTGTCCGCCGGAGTCGGTTCCACGGTGCCTGCGGGCGGCAGTACCGGCGTGTGCGCCCATCCCCACATCGGCGCGTTGAGACCATAGGCCCAGTAGTCCGGGTAGCCGTAGTAACGGTTGATCTGCGCTTCCATCATCCGGGACACAGGCTTGTCCGTCTCGACGGACGGGCTCTCGTCCACCTGCTTCTGCGTCACTGAAAGATCGATGCGCTGTTTCTCGAAATCGAAGTGGGTCACGGCGAGCGGAGAGATCAGCACCTCGCGTCCGCGGATCCAGGCCCGTGTATCGACGACGAGGTAGCGCACGACCCAGTGGACGTCGTCGAAGTACGTGTCCTTCACTTCGCCCGCGGGCGCGTCGCTCGCCGCGACGTTGTAACCGTTCAGGTCTTTGATTTTCAGTAGCATGGCGGCGGCGCTCGTGTGAGGAAGCTCAGCTGCTGTAACGGGACGCGCGCGGTCGTGTTCCGCCGCTACGCTCCCGGAACAATGCCCGCTTCCGGCGTGCGGACAGCTACATCCAGAGCCGTTCGGCAAGCGCCGCGCACACCAGGCTGCTGAGCACGGTGAGCGGGACGCCCACGCGCAGGAAATCCGCGAACGTGTACTGCCCGGCGTTCAGGATGAGCAGGTTGCCGTGGTGCCCGATGGGCGTGAGAAACGCTACGACGGCGCCAAGGGCCGTGCAGACTACGAACGGCTGCGGCGGCAGCCCGAGCGCCACGGCCATCGCGAGAGCGATGGGCCCGAGGAGCACGGTCGTCGCCGCATCCGAGAGAATCTGAGTGAGCAGCGCGCCGCTCCAGAACAGCACGAGAAGCACCGCCATCGGGCTCCATCCTTCAACTACTCCCTGAAGGTGGCCGGCGAGCAGCGCCGCCGTGCCGGTCTTCTCCATTGCGAGTCCGAGCGGGATCACTCCGGCGATCATCACGAAGATGCGCACATCGATCTCGTCATAGGCCCGCCGGACCGACACGCAGCCCGTGAGCACGAGCAACACCGCTCCCGCGAGAAACGCGAGCTGCGCCGGCACGAGGCCCGAAGCCGCGCCAGCGACCACGGCCGCGAGGATGCCGATCGCGAGGCCCGCGCGATGCGGCCGGTGCTCCTTCGGTGAGAACGGCACCATCATCAGGAACCCCGGATGGTTCGTGATTTCGGCGAACCGCTGCGGCGAGCCCCATAGCACGAGCAGATCCCCCTCACGCAGCCGCAGCTGCGAGATCTCCTCGCGCATCCAGCCCTCACGGCGCCAGAGCCCGACGACCACGACGCCGAGTGTGCGCAGGAAATCGATGTTGCCGATCGTGCGACCGGCGAAGGGGGAACGCGGCGCGACCACCACCTGCACGAGCTGATGTTCGTCGCGAGGATCGGCTTCGCCGTCTCCTTCCTCGCTCGCGGTGGCCTCGCCGTATTTCGTCAGCGCGTGCAGGGCGAGCCCGGGCTCCTTGTCGATGGAGCCGATTTCCTCCGGGGCGGCGCGCACGATGAGCACGTCCCCCGCCTCGAGCGTCGCGTTGGCCGCCTGTTCACGATGGCGAACGCCGTTCCGCAACCACTCGACGATGCTGAGGCGCTCCTGGAACTTCTCCTGGAACTCGGTCAGCGGCCTGCCGCTCCACTCCGAATCCGGCTTGATCACGATCTCGGTGTAGTAGCGATCGAGGCGCGTGTAGTCCGTTTCCTCCGTCCGTCCCGCGCGCTTCGGAAGCAGCCATTTCGCCAGCACCATGTAGCTGATGCCGAGCGCGACGAGCGCGCCGCCGATGGGTGTGATCGCGAGGATGCCGAGCCCCTCCTTTCCCGAGTTCTCGAGCAGATTGCTCGCGAGCAGGAATGCGGGCGCGCTGAACAGCGTCAGCGTCGTTCCCAGCGACGCGGCGAGGGACATCGGCATGAGCAATCGGGAGGCAGGCAACTGCTGGTCGCGCGCGAGCTTCAGCACGATGGGCAACATCATCGCCGTGACCATCACGTGATGCGAGAACGCCGCGAGCAGCGCCACTGCCGGCATCAGCACGAGGATGGCTCGCGTCTCGCTTGCCCCCGCGGCATGCGCTATGACGGTACCGATTCGATCCGTCAGGCCCGTCGCGCTCAGTGCAGCAGAAATCACGAACACCGCGGCGACGATAATGGCAGGTTCGCTGGAAAAGCCGGACAGGGCTTCGGCCGGCGTCAGAATACCGGTGAACGCCAGCGCGAGCAGCGTCATCATCGACGCTACGTCGATCCGGACGCGCTCGCTGATGAAGAGCGCCAGCGCGCCGGCGAGTATCAACAGGAAGACGACCTGCTGGGTCCCGATCACGAGAGGACGTTTTCGCGGGCCGCCTCGACCGCGGGCCGCAGCAACCGCGAGAATCCCGGACGGCTCGCCAGACGCAACAACGCGTTCCGTGCGGCGAGCCCCGTCCCCGTGGAAGGCACGAGCCAGTCGGCGCCACGACGGCCCGCGCGCCGCATCTGGATCAGCGGCGGCCGCACGCGATGCTCGTATCGAACGAGGGCCGCCTTCACATCGTCGTCGCGGACGAGCTCCTCGGCGAGCACGTACGCCGCGGCGAGCGAAAGCGACGCGCCCTGCCCCGGCAGCAGCGAAACGGCCTGGCACGCATCGCCAAGGAGCGCGATGCGCCCGCGTGTCCAGTGAGCCATCACCACCTGCCCGACCTGCTCGTAGACGAGGGAAGGAAGGGATCTCGCCGCGTTCAGCACGTCCGGAACGCGCCATTGCAGATCGCCGAACGCTTCGGCCAACGCGTCATGCGGCGAACGAGGCGGCGCGCTCTGGGGTGCCCGGCGCACGAATGTCGCGGCCACCTGCCCGCCCCTCAGCGGAAAGAGGCCAACCTGCCGCCCCGGCACGGAAACGATGTGCAGCTCGTTCTTCAGTTCCGCCGCAAGCTCCGGCGCTTCGATCACGAACGCCGCCGTGTGAAATCCCAAGAAGCGGAACCAGGAGTGACCGTCTCCGAACACGAGATCGCGGATCCGCGAGTGGATCCCGTCGGCACCGATGAGCACATCCGCACGCTCCACCTCTCCGGTGGCGAGCTGGATCTCCACCGCCCCGATCGGCGCGCGAATCTGCACCACACGCTGTGAGAAACGCAGCTCGACGCCCTTCGGAATCCGCTCCAGCACGATGCGTTCAAGGTCTCCTCTCAGCAGGCTCAGCAGCTTTCCATCGAAGAGCTTCTGCAACGTCGAGTACCGGAGGCGCGCGCTCGTGCGGCCCGCCGAGCTCACCCAGCGAATGGCATCGAAGTCGTAGCTCACTTCCCGAATCGCGGGCAGCAGTCCGATGCGGCTCGCGGCTTCGAACCCCGAACCGAACAGCTCGACCATGTAGCCTTCGTTGTGCAGGGAGGGAGCGGACTCGATCACCGTGACGTCCCAGCCCGCTGCGGCCAGGCGCGACGCCAGTGCCAATCCCGCAATTCCGGCACCGCATATCACTGCCTTCATCAGGGGAGGCTGAGCAATTGCTGTGCCGTCGGCGTAACGTACGGCCGAGGCGAAGCTATGGCGGCGTGACGATCGTAGCGAGCTGACTCACGCTCAACCCAAACGCAGGGACGTTCGGCATGGCGGGCAGCAGAATCGTCGAGAGTGCGAGGCCGATTGCCGCACTCGTCAGACACAGCACGAGCGATTCCGCGAGAACGCCGAAGTTGATCTGGCTCCACCGGCGCTGACTCCCCGGAAGCTGCGCATGAAGAAGCGGGACTTCCACGCAGCGCCCGATAGTCAGCGCCGGCAGAAGCTGTAAGAACTGCAGCGCATTCGGATCCCCGTTCAGGCTGAGGGGATCTTGCGAAGCGCAGACGTCGGCTGCCAGTGGGCTTTGTCACGGAGCGTCCCTGACAAACGTCAATGCTGTTTCAGAGCCAACCTTTGGCACGCGCGATGCGCGATGCATCCACGCGATTCGCGGCACCGAGCTTGCCGATGGCCTCGGAGAGATAGTTGCGGACGGTGCCATCCGAAAGTCCAAGTTTGCGCGCGATGTCTTCGCTCGATGCGCCATCGCCGGCGAGCCGCAGCACCTGCCGCTCGCGGTCCGTCAGCGGATCCGGCTCGCCGAGCGCTTCGGCAGCGAGATCGGAGTTGATCACGCGCTGGCCGGCATGCACGCGCCGGACGGCATCCGCCAGCTCGCGCGCGGGGCTGTCCTTCAGCAGATATCCCAGCGCGCCTGCGTCGATTGCACGCCGCAAGTAGCCCGGACGAGCGAACGTCGTGACGACGATGACCTTCGCGCTCGACCTTCCCTTCAGCCGCGTGACGAGCTCAAGGCCGGTCATTTCGGGCATCTCGATGTCGGTGATCAGCACGTCCGGCTGGCTTGCGAGCACGGCTTCGTACGCTTCCCGGCCGTTCCTCACCTGCGCGACGACCTCGATGTCGCCTTCCAGCGCGAGGAGCGCCGCGAGCGCGCCGAGCACCATGGCCTGGTCCTCCGCGATCACGACCCGGATGCATCCCTGAGCCGCTCGCGCGGCCGTTTCAGTTTGAGCCATCGATCCGCCCCTGTTCTGCTCGCGCCCCTTCTCGATAGGCGCGAATGGTCTGCCGTACATCCGCGAGCGCATGCCGGCAGATGCGCTCGGTCGCCGCGACTTCCGCGCGCGCCAGATTCAAATCCCCACTTTCTTCGAGGAGCTGACGCGCGCGCTGCGCCCTCAACGTGATCTTCGAAAGCGCATCGCCCAGCACGCCATGCAGCTCGTCCGCGATGCGCTCGCGCTCTGCCACCTCCGCGAGGCGCCGGAGGTTCAGCGACATTCTCACGATCCACACCTGGCCCGCCATCGCGACGGCATAGTACGTGGCCGTGTTGATCCAGCGAATCCCGTGCTCCGGAACGAGCCAGTAGCCGGAGATCAGCAGCACGACGAGCGGCGTGCCGAAAATGGCGGTGCGCAGGATGTTTCCGCCCACCGCCCACGGCAGCATGTGAGCCGCGAGGCCGAAGAAGATGGTGCCGGAATAAACGATGGGCGAGAACACCGCTCCGAGCCCTTCAAGGAGCAGCACGGCCCAGAGGAACGGCCGGTTCTTCTGCCACGACACGACGGCAACCGCGAGCAGCGTGATGAACGCGACGACGCCGAAACCGATCAGCGCCCATTCGAGCCGCGTTCCGCCGCCGCGGATGATGAGCCCGTTCGGCAGCAGCAGCGCGAACACCGAGAAGATCATCGGCCACACGCGCAGGCGCGCGTCGGAGCGATATCGTGCGCCGGGTGCGAGCATCGCGACGCTCATGAGGCCACCAGCGACGTGGTGGGCAACTCGACGCGCAGGCGCGTACCCGTGGAAACTTCGCGCTTCACGGAGCCACCGATCGCTTCGACCCGCTCGCGCATGCCGCGCAGACCCTCGCCTTCGCGCGGCCCTTCGACGTCGGATGCGCCACGCCCGTCGTCCTGGACTTCAAGCGTGCAGCCCGACTCGCTCTGCTGCAGCCGGATTTGGCACGTGCTCGCCTGCGCATGACGCACGATGTTCGTGACGGCTTCGCGAAGCGCAAAGCCCAGAACGCTTTCGTGCACGGGATCCACATAGACGGGCTCGCGCTGACAGTCCACTTCGATGCCTGCCGTGCGGAGCGTGGTGCTGGCCCGTTCGAACTCCTCTTCGAGCGTTTCGGCCCGGTCCCCGAGGATGGTCTGCTGCACGTCTGCGAGAGCCTGTCGCGAGATCTGCTCGATTTCCGCCATCTCCGCGCAGGCGCGCTCGACGTTGCCGCTCTGGGTCAGCAGCCTGCCAGCCAGCTCGGTCTTCAGGGCGATGAGGGACAACGTGTGACCGAGCACGTCATGCAGATCCCGCGCGATGCGCTCCCGCTCCGCCACCTTTGCCAGATGATGTGCGCTCAGCACGGTGCGCACGACCCATGAGAAGAAAGTCGCGCAGACCACGCAGAACACGGGGTTCACGAGCCAGTACCAGTTCCGCAGCTCGACATGGGGCATCCGCCAGCCGATGGCGATGAGCACGCCCACGAGCAGCATCGTGTAGCGCGCGGTCCGGCGCCGGTTGCCGTCGACGGCCCACGGCACGATGCAGGCGGCGTAGTTGATGAACACAACCGCCGTATAGACGTACGACGAAAAGAACGTGCCGAGGATTGCAAGCGGCACGATGACCCAGAGGAACGGCACGCGCCGCTGCCACGACATCACGGCGACGGCGAACAGGAAAAGGAACGCGGCCACGCCGCCTGCCGCGAGAACCCACTCGTAGGACTGGACCAGGCCGCGATGCTGGAAACCGATCGGGAGACAGACGATCGGGGCGGCCAGGATCATGGGCCACCAGTTGATCGGCGCAGGCTCGTATTGCTGGAACGTATAGCGATGCACAGTCTGTTCGCCCGGTCCCTGTCCAGGCTTCTACGACTTTGGACGAAACCGCCCGCCGCCGCCGTGCGCTTCCGCTAACCTCGCTGCCCCTGCGCACGCACACCTGTCCACTGACAGGTCCCGAGGTTACGCCAAAGCCCATCCGGCGCGAACAATCGTGACAATTGTAATGCCCGCGGTCCGGTCGGCTCAGGTATGCCCCGCACCTTGCGACGCGGGTTTCGTCATGTTCCGGCGAATACGATCGGCGGCGCGGGGGCGCTGCGGACGCCGCAACTCACCAACGGGAGTTTCCTGATGATCCTTAAACGTGCACTTGCCACGGCAGCGCTGGTCAATGCGGCCCTGGCCGCGGGCGCTCTTCCGGCGCTCGCCGCGGATGCCAATGCCGGCAAGCAGTTCTTCCGCCAGCAATGCGCGCTGTGTCACAGCGCAGAGCCGAACGACAACGGCGGCGCGCAGGGCCCGAGCCTCAACGGCGTCTTCATGCGCCACGCTGCCAGCGGGGACTTCGGCTACACCCAAGCCATGAAGAACTCCGGGCTCACGTGGGATGCCGCCACGCTGGATCGCTTCCTCGCCTCGCCGACCACGGTCGTGCCGGGCTCGTCCATGGTGATCCCGGTCGAGAAGAGCGCCGACCGCGAGAACGTCATCGCCTACTTCCAGGCGCTGAAGGAAGGCACCTTCAAGGACGCTCCGCCGCGGTTCGGCCCTCCGGGCGGCGGGTTCCGTCCGCCTCCGGCCGCTGCCACACCGCCGAAGGGCGAGGCGGACTGGAAGAAAGACGCGCCGGGTCGCGTTCACAGGATCGACGTGAACAAGCTGGACGCGCCGTTCGAGACCCCTTCGGCGGTGAACTTCCCGCGCCTCGTGCCGCGGCCCGAGGGCGCATCGCCGAAGCTCCCGCCGGGCTTCAAGGTGGACACCTTCGCAACCCCCGAGCAGGTGCAGGCGCCGCGCGCGATGGAGCTCGCCCCGAACGGCGACATATTCCTCGCGGAAACCAATCCCGGCCGCATCAAGGTGCTCCGTCCGTCGAAGGACGGCGGCAAGGCGGAGACGGTCGAGGTCTTCGCGCAAGGCCTCCTGCAGCCGCTCGGCATCGAGTTCTATCCCGCCGGCAAGAACCCGCAGTGGGTCTACGTCGCCGAAATGAACCGCGTCGTGCGCTACCCGTACAAGGTCGGGGACATGAAGGCGGGCGCGGTTCCGGAAGTCGTCATTCCGCAGCTTTCGCCGGTGGGCGGCGGGCACTTCACGCGCGACATCGGGTTCTCGCTCGACGGCAAGCGCATGTTCGTGTCCGTGGGGTCGCAGTCCAACGTCGCCGAGAACATCCCGAAGAAGACGCCCGAGGAGGTGAAGGCCTGGGAGGCCGAGCACGGCCTCGGGGCGCCGTGGGATGTCGAAGAGAATCGCGCGATGGTCCGCGTGTTCGAGGTCGGCTCGAAGGATACGAAGGGCAAGACGTACGCAACCGGTCTGCGCAACTGCGTCGGTCTCACGGTGCACCCGAAGACCGGCGACGTGTGGTGCACGGTGAACGAGCGGGACGCGCTCGGCGACAACCTCGTGCCGGACTACTCCACTCGCGTGAAGGAAGGCGGCTACTACGGCTGGCCCTGGTACTACATGGGCAAGTACGAGGACCCGCGCCTCAAGGGCGATCGGCCGGATCTCGCTGGCAAGGCCATCGTGCCGGACGTGCCGTTCCAGGCGCACTCGGCGGCGCTGAGCCTCGTGTTCTACACGGCGAGCTCTGGCGCCTCCGTGTTCCCGAAGGAGTATCGGGGCGACGGCTTCGCGGTGCTGCACGGCTCGTGGAACCGCGCGTTCCGCACCGGCCACAAGGTCGTCCGCGTGAAGATGAAGAACGACAAGCCGACGGGCGAGTACATCGACTTCATGACGGGCTTCATCAACGAAGACGGCAATGCGTGGGCACGACCCGCGGCCGCGGTCGTCGCGAGCGACGGCTCGCTGCTCGTCAGCGATGACGGCGCGAACCTCATCTATCGCGTGTCGACGACGAAGTGAGTCACGAGGAGCTCATGACAATGACAGCCAGAATCAGAACCGGCGTGCGCTTCGCGCTATTCGCAAGCGTCGCCGCAGCGGCATCCGCGGCGTATGCGGCGCCTGCCGAGATCATCATTCCCGGCGAACGTCTCGTGACGGAGAGCCTCACGTCGACGGCGGACGGGACGGTGATCGTGGGAAGCGTCGGCGGGCGCACGATCTTCCGTGCCAAGCCGGGAGCGGACAAGGCCGAAGCCTGGATTCAGCCCGGCACGGACGGCATGGGCAGCATCTTCGGCGTCTTCGCGGACGACAAGTCGAACACGCTGTACGCGTGCTCGGGCTCGTTCGGGCCGCCGCAGCCCGGCGCTACGCCCGCGCCCTCCACGCTCCATGCCTTCGATCTCAAGACGGGCGCGCCGAAAGGCAAGTACCCGTTGCCGACGGAAGGCGGCGCGTGCAACGACATTGCCGTCGGTCCGGATGGAAGCGCGTACGCCACTGACACCAGCAACATGCAGGTGGTGAAGCTCAGCAAAGGCGGCAAGGCCCTCGAGGTATGGGCGGGCGCTGGCGGTGAGTTCGGGCCCAAGGGCGGCGTGCTCGACGGCATCGCGGTTCTCGGCGATCGCGTGATCGTGAACACGCTGGCGACGAGCAAGCTCTTCGCCGTGCCCATCGGGAAGGACGGCAAGGCGGGCGCGGTTACGGAGATCAAGCTCGACACGCCGGTGGAACGACCGGACGGCATGCGCAGCTTCGGCAAGAACGCCCTTCTCGTTGCCGAAGGCGGCGGCGGTGGGCAGCTCACCAAGGTCGTGATCGACGGCGACACCGGCAAGCGCACGGTGCTGAAGCAGGGCTTCCCGGATGGCCCGGTCGCCGTCACCGTGGTCGGCACGACGGCTTATGTGCTGGAGGCGCAGTTCGCTTCCATGCGGCCCCCGCAAGGCGGCGGCGCGCCGCCGGCTCCGAAGCCGTTCAAGGCCACCGGCGTGGAGGTCGGGAAGCCCTGATCGCGCCGTCCGTCCGAGCGCGACTCTTAACGGAAGAGCGACGACAGGTCTATCGATGTATCGGGGAGTGCCGAGAGCGTGACGACGCCCGGCACTCCCGGCCCCGAAACCTCCCGGTACGCAGCACCCTGCGGCGCTCGAAACACGTGGGTCTGCTCGCCCACCACGTCGATGACCCAGAACTCTTGAATTCCGTGCCTCGCGTACAGGGCGGCCTTCGTCTGCAGGTCGTAACGCAAACTTGTCTCGCTCACTTCAATCGCGAGCAATACATCCGCCGCGATCGCGCGCCGTGTCCGGTAGAAATCCTCACGACGCACCAGCACTGCGAAATCCGGTTGCGGCTCCGAAAGATCCCCCAACCGGATGGACCCCTGACACTGCACGATTGCTCGTTTGCTCAACGCAGCGTGCAGCAACCCATTCAGCTGGTTCACTGCCGCCAGGTGCTGGATCCCGATCGGTGGCATGTCGATGATCTCTCCCTCGATCAACTCCACCCGCGCATCCGGCGCGAGCAGGCCCTCCTCCGCCATGCGGTGGTACTCGTGAACGGTGATGCGATGCCGGCGAGGCCAGTCTTCCATTGCGAGGCTCATACGGTTCCTTCGGGAAAATTCAGTCTAGCGCGATGCCTGTGGCTGCAACACTTGCGTTCGCGAGGAATTCTCACCCGCGCGCAAAGTGTGACGGCGGCGACGCGAACGAGCCACGTGCATTCGTGTTGAATTCGTACAGATTTGATCGCACTGCGCTCTCGCGCCGCGACGCCCGGACTATTGTGCGCTGCCGCCCAAGGCCTGGAACAGCAGCGAGTCGTTCTGCAGCTGACTGAGACGCGCCTGCGCGAGGGCGAGCTCCGCCGCGCGGCGCCTTTCCTGCGCATCCAGCCATTGCCGCAAGGGCGTGGCGCCTGCACGGTAGCGGACTTCGTAGAGCCGCTCGACTTCTTCCGCAGCCTCGTAGGACTGCTGCGAAAGCTCGACCTGTTTCGTCAGCTCCTGCCGCGCCGACAACGCGCTGTCGACTTCGGCGAACGCGTTGTACAGCGTCGCGCGGAAATCGTTCGCCGCGATTTCGTACTCCGTGCCGGCAATCGCCGTATTCAGGCGCGCCTCGTTGAAGCGAATGAACGGAAGCACCAGGCCCGCGCCGAGCGTCTGCACCGGGTTCGCGAGAACGTCCGAAAGCGAGTTGCTGGATCCTCCCACGGAGCCGGTCAGGCTGATCGCGGGATAGTAGGTGGCCTTCACGACCTTCACCTGGGACAGCGACTCGCGCAGCCGCAGCTCCGCCGCGCGCAGGTCCGGCCGCCGGCCGAGAAGCTCCGCCGGAACGCCCGGCTGGATCTCGGGGCTGTGCGCATTGATCATCGACTGCGGCTCGTCCTCCTGCGGCCAGGGCTGGCCGTTGAGAAGCACCGTCAACGCATTGCGCGCCTCGACACGCTGCTGGACGAGCTGGCTCTGCGCCGCCTGCTGGCTCTGCAGATTCTGCTCGGCCTCGCGAAGCTCCAGGCGGGACACCGCCCCGGCCGCGAACTGCGTGCGTACGAGTGCGAGCGTTCGCTCCACTCGCGCGAGGCTCTCTTCGCCCGCCGCGATCCGCTGGTTCAGGAAGGCGATCGTCCAGTACAGATCGCAAGTGTTTCCGACAAGGGCGAGGAACGTGCTCTGCAGATCCTCCTCCGTAGCCTTCGCTTCCCACTGCGCAATCGTGCGCGCGGTTCGCAGCCGGCCCCACAGATCGAGCTCGTAACTCAAGCGCGCACTTGCGCTGTAGCTGTCGACACTCGGATGGCTTCCCGCCAGCTCCTTCGATCTGCCGGCGGAGCCGGAGATGTCGAGATCGGGAATCAGGTCATCGGTTGCGAGACCCGCGCTGAGACGCGCGCGCTGCAAGCGGAATCCCGCCGACGCGAGGTCTGTGTTGACCTCGATCACTCGAGTCACGACGCGGTTCAGGCGCTCGTCGCCAAAGCCCTCCCACCACTTGTCCTGCGTGACGTCCTTGACCGGCCGATCCTGCCCCAGCTGCACGCGCTCCGTAGGCGCGTTCATCGAGCTATTGCCCATGCCATAGCTCGCAGCCACGGACGGGTCCTGCAGGCGATGTGGGCCCGTCGAAACGCAGGCGGACAGCACCGCCGTGACCGAGAGAACCACCAGTTTCGGGATCGTGTGTTTCATTCGCGTGCCAGAGCCTCAACAGGATCGAGCCGTGCCGCGTTACGCGCGGGGATGAACCCGAATCCGACACCAATCAGCGTCGACGTGGCGAAGGCCGCGACGATCGAAGCAGTGGAGAAAATCATCGAGATGGAGCCGCCGGTCGTGGACAGCAGCCATCCAAGCCCAAGCGCCAGGGACACACCCAAGGCGCCGCCGATGAGACACACCAGCACCGCCTCAATCAGGAACTGCTGCATGATGTCCCCCTGCCGCGCGCCGACGGCCATGCGGACACCAATCTCCTTCGTCCGCTCGGTGACGGACACCAGCATGATGTTCATCACGCCGATGCCGCCGACGATCAGCGCAATGGCCGCGATAGCGCCGATCAGCATCGTGATGTTCCGGGTCGTGGCCTCGATGGTCTCGCGGATCTCGGACGTGTTGTTGAGGAAAAAATCCTTGCGCCCGTGCCGCAGCTCCAGGAGCTTCGTGATCGCCTGCTCCGCCGCGCTCATCGGCGTGTCGTCGGCCACGCGCACTGTGATGCCGGAAACGTAGGACTGCCCCAGCATCCGGCCCATCGCCGTCGTATACGGCACGAACACGCTGAGGTTGTTGTTGCCGAAGCCGCCGCTCTGCTTCTGCGTAACGCCGATCACCTGGCTCGGCACCTTCCCGAGCAGGATGAACTTGCCGATGGGACTTTCGTTCGGGTCCGGGAAGAACTGCGCGCGGGTGTTCGCGTCGATCACGACGCTCTGGTCCATTCGCGCAACCGCGTCCTCATCGAAGAACGAGCCTTCGGCGAGCTTCAGGCCGCGCACGCGGAAGTACTGCTCGCTGACCCCGTTCACCTGCGCGTTTGCGGAAAGGTTGGAATAGCGAGCAGTAACAGACGTCTGCACGCTCGGCGTCGCACTGTCCACGTAGCTCTGGGACGCGAGCGCCACGGCATCCGCGGGACGCAGCGTCTGGACCTTCCCGGAGCGCATGTCACCGAAATCCTGCCCCGGATACACGTCGATGGTGTTCGTCCCGAGCGAGCTGATGTCGTTGAGAATGCGCTGGCGCGACCCGTTGCCGAGCGCCACCACCGACACGACCGACGCGATGCCGATGATGATGCCGAGCATGGTCAGGAACGTGCGCATCCGATGCGCCGCCATGGCCAGCGTGGCCATGTGAAACGCTTCGATGAACCGGTCCCGCACGGCGCGCCACTGCTTCCCGGCAGCTGCCACCGCGCCACCCAGCGTCACACGCCCCGCGGCCACCTTGGGATTCACGCGATCCGAAACGATTGCCCCGTCGCGAATCTCGATGATGCGCTGGGCGTGATCCGCCACCGCGGCATCGTGGGTCACGAGGATGATCGTGTGCCCTTCCGAATGCAGCTCCTTGAGGATCCGCATCACCTCCTCGCCCGAGCGGGTGTCGAGCGCACCCGTCGGCTCGTCCGCGAGGATGACCTTGCCGCCGTTCATGAGCGCACGCGCGATACTCACGCGCTGCTGCTGGCCGCCTGAAAGCTGCCCGGGCTTGTGTCCCAGCCGGTCACCCATGCCGAGGCGCGCCAGGAGCTGCTTGGCCCTCTGCTGACGATCCTCCCGCGTGAGGCCCGCGTAAATCGCAGGCACTTCCACGTTCCCGAGCGCAGTGAGATCTCCAAGCAGGTGATAGCGCTGGAAGATGAATCCGAAGTGCTCACGACGGAGCGCTGCGAGCTCATCCGGCTGCATCTGCGCCGTCTCGCGGCCGGCCACGCGGTACGTGCCGGAAGTCGGTCGATCCAGGCAGCCGAGAATGTTCATCAGCGTCGACTTGCCCGAGCCCGACTGACCGATGATCGCGACCATCTCGCCCGCGCGGATCTCAAGATTCACGCCCTTCAGCGCATGGATGGTCTCCTCGCCAGCGGGATACTCCCGCCCGAGATCGCGCACCTGCAGGAGCGGCTCGCTCGCAGCGGTCGTCACATCAGGCTCGGATTCCAGCGCGGCATTCATCGTTGCGTCCTCAGAGCATCCGCATGCGCGGGCCACGCTGATTCGGGCCGCCGGCCGGCATCGCGCCGGAAGCCTCGCCCACGACCACCTTCTCGCCGGGCTTGAGCCCGGAGCGGACTTCGACGATCGCGTTGTTGTTGATCCCCGTCTCGATCTTGCGCGGCTCCGGCTTGCCCTCCGCGTTCACCACCATGACCCTCGCGCTGCCGTCCGGCCCCTTGCTGTTGAGCGCCGCCGAGGGAATCGTGAGAACGCCCTTCGCTTCGTCGAGAACGAGATACACCTGCGCGGTCATCGAGATGCGCAGCTCTCCGTCCGGATTCGGCACCTCGAAGAGGCCGTTGTAGTAGATCGCCTGGCTGGAGTTGTTGGAGGACGACGAGTTGCCCGTCGCCGAGCTCTCGGACTCGATGGACTCCGGCGCCGGCTCGATGGTGCGCAGCTTGCCGTAATAGCGCTTCTCGGGATTGCCGAGGATCGTGAAGTACACCGTCTGCCCCGGGCGCACCTTGATCACGTCCGCTTCGGAGATCTCCGCGCTGACGGTGATGGTGTCGAGCTTCGCGAGCTTGATGATCGTGGGGGCCGTCTGGTTTGCGTTGACCGTCTGCCCTTCCTTGGCCACCACCGCGACCACGGTGCCGTCCATCGGCGCGACGATCTTCGTGTAGCCGAGATTCGCCTCGGCCGTATCGAGCGCCGTCTGCGCCTGCTCGATCTGCGCGTCGAGCGCCCGGATCTGCGCCTTCGTGGTGGCGAGCGTGGCTTCCGCAGTCTCGTAGTCGGCGCGAGACGTGGCTTCCTCCGCCAGCATCATCTTCTGACGCTCGAAGGCGAGCTCCGCCTGGCGCAGATTGGCCTCCTGCACGGCCTTCTGGGCCCGCGTGCTGATGAGCGCCGCGCGGGCGTTACGGACGTTGTTGAGCTGCGTGGTCGAATCGATCTCGGCGATCAGGTCGCCGGCCTTCACGCGGTCCCCGAGCTGCACCTTCAACGACTTGATCTGTCCGGACACCTGGGCGCCGACGCTCACCATCTGCGAGGCCTCCAGGGAGCCCGTCGCGACCACCGTGTTCTCGATGTCCCCGATGACCGCGGGCGACGTGGCGAGCGCGGGCGGCGGCACCGATCGCAGCGAGCTCCAGGCGACCAGGGCGACAACCAGCCCGACGGCAATCAGGACGACTCGCATCCGCCGGCTCGCAGGGAATCTCAGTTTCATGGGCAGTCTCGTCACCAGTCGTCAGCCGCTGACGCGGCGGTATGGGCAGCAGTCTGGGTACCCACCCGTGACGGAACAACACACGAAATGTATCGGCGTGTATCAGACCGCCGGGCCTGTGTATCAGCCTGTAACAAGCGGCCTTTTTGACACGCGCAGAAACAAAAAACCGCGCGCGTCCGATTCGGATACGATGGATCATCGTGGAATGGACGGTACCCCGAACGAGGCCACTGCGGTGCAACGCCTGCTGGTAGTCGACGACGACGTCGACATCCGCTCCCTGCTGGCCGAACAGCTCAGCAAGGCCGGCTTCGCGGTCAACACGGCCGGCAATGGCGCGGAGATGCGCAAGGTAATGGAGCGCGAGCACGTCGATCTCGTGGTGCTCGATCTCAACCTGCCCCGGGAGGACGGGCTCACCCTCTGCCGGGACTTGCGCGCGCGCTCCAGCACGCCCGTCATCATGCTCACGGCTCGGGGCGAACCCATCGACCGCATCGTCGGGCTGGAGATGGGGGCGGACGACTACCTGACCAAGCCGTTCGAGCCGCGCGAGCTGCTCGCGCGCATCCGGAACGTCCTGCGAAGGACCGAAGCCCTGCCCTCGAACCTCGAACCCATCGGCACCGGCAAGGCGAAATTCGCCGGCTGGACGCTGGACCTGCAGAAACGCCACCTCGTGAATGCCGAGGGGCGCGTCATCGTGCTTTCGGGCGCGGAGTTCCGCCTGCTCCGCGTGTTTGTGATGCACCCGAATCGCGTGCTCTCACGAGAGCAGCTCGTCGCGCTCAGCAGCGGCCGCTCGTATGAGTCGCAGCAGCGCGCGATAGACCTGCAAATCAGCCGCCTGCGCGCCAAGCTCGGGGACGATCTCGACTCCTCGCCCCTCATCAAGACCGTCCGCAACGAAGGCTACGTGCTGGCTGCGGCCGTCACGATGGAATGATCCGCATCCGCTCGTTCCTCGGCTCGATGACCGGGCGCCTGTTCCTGATCCTGGCGCTGGGCGTCGGCGCGGCCGCGTTCATCGCCATCGCGGTGACGGATGCGAGCAACCGGCGCGCCTTCGAGCGCCAGCTGACGGAGCGCGCCGTGGATCGCCTGCAAGGCTACCTCGCCTTCGTCGATGCGAGTCCCGCCAACCTGCGCGAGCTCCTCTTCTCCGCGGGTGGACCTGGCTTCCATCTGCAGCCGGCCGACGCGAAAGGCACGAAACCCGACACCGAATTCCAGAACGCGATGCGCGCTCGCGGCGAGCTTCTGCAGAACGCCAGCGCCGAGACCGCGGATTACGCGATGTGCTTCCCCGAGATCCGGAACTTCGCGACGGAGGATGTGCGCCGTGCGCTCGCGAGCGAAGAGTTCCGGCGCGCGCTCGCTCGTGCCAGTCCGCAAAGGACGCGTCCGCGGATGCAGAGCCTGGTGAACATGATCCCGCCGATGTGCCGGCTCATTTCGGTGACCCTGAGCGACGGCACGCCGATCAGGATCAGCATGGACACGCCGTGGGTCCAGCGCGAACGCAGCCGACTTTTCGATCCTGCGTTCGTCACGATGCTCGCGCTCGGCATCGTCATTCTTTCGTATTTCGTTGCGCGCCTGGCCAGCGCGCCGCTGAAGCGGCTGGCGAAGGCCGCCGCGGAGCTCGGCGGCGACCTGGATCGCGCGCCGGTGGAAGTGTCGGGGCCGATTGAGGTGCGCGGCGCCGCCGAGGCGTTCAACGCCATGCAGAAGCGCCTTCAGCAGCACGTGAGCGAGCGGACGAACATGCTCGCGGCCATCACGCACGATCTGCAGACGCCCCTCACGCGGCTGCGCCTGCGGCTTGAGAAAGTGGAGGACGAAACCCTGCGGGACAAGCTCGTCGCGGATCTCGCCGCCATGAAGGCGCTGATCGACGAAGGACTGGAGCTCGCGCGAAGCGCTGAAACCTCCGAGCCGCGTGTGATGCTCGACCTCGACTCACTGCTGGAGAGCCTCGTGGAAGATGCCGCGGAGGCCGGCGGCGACGCGGTGTTCGAAGGTGGCTGCGGGGCCGTCATGCAGCTGCGGCCGATCGCCATCGGGCGGCTGTTCTCGAACCTCATCGACAACGCCCTCAAGCACGGCGGATCGGCCACGGTTTCCGCGACCTCCGCGGGCGGAGCGGTGACGGTTCGCGTGCGGGATCGCGGGCCCGGCGTGCCCGAGGACATGCTGGAGAAAGTGTTCGACCCGTTCGTGCGAGTGGAAAACTCGCGGTCGCGCCAGACAGGCGGCGCCGGGCTCGGGCTCACCATCGCGCGCACGCTTGCGGAGAAGAACGGAGCGACGCTGTCCGTGCGAAATCACCCCGAGGGTGGGCTCGAAGCGATCGTCGAGTGGCCCGCTCCGAAACAGTGAGCGGAGCGTCGGGCAGCGAGCGGCAGATTCGACTGCGGGCCTAATGCGTCATCGCGTAGACCGCGAAATTCACGCCCATCCGCATGCCCAGAGTCGCACTCACCTGCGGATAACCCGGATCGTCCGCCCATTGCCAGGAATCGCCGACGTCGTTGTTGAAGGCGATCGCCACCATCACGCGTCCGGTGTCGTCGAGAATCGCCCGGTAGTGCGGCGTGACGCCATCAGCTCGATACGGCACGCCGCCCTGGAGCGCGTTCCAGTTCGGCACCTGCGACTTGCCGTTGAGATCGTAGACGGTGTGGAAGATCGGGTGATCGTCCGGCAGCTCCACGATCGGCCGATCCGGAAACACGCGCTGCATCCCTTCCATGAAACCCGCCCATTCCTGCGTGCCGAAGAAGCTGTCGCAGAACAGGAAGCCGCCACGGAGCAGGTACTCCCGCAGCTTGCGCGCCTGGTCGTCCGTCAAATCCCACATGCCGGGCAGGCCGACCATGAGGAACGGCCAGTCGTACACGTCGTCTCCGTCATCGAGATTCACGGGCTGCTCGACGGAACGCACGTTCATCCGCGTGAGCCGCCGCAGCAGCTTCGCGAAGTGCCGATCCGCGCGGGGATAGTCGACGGCCCAGGTGGTGCCGCCGCGGTGCCAGTCACCGCCGAAACCGAACCAGCGGAAATTCGGCGAAGTGGGATACATCAGGCGCCCGACGACGAACTCGCCGGGCACCTCGTAGTCCGGAGGGAGCGCGACGTCCGCCTGCGCTTCGAGGCTTTCGTACACGCGAAACTCGCGCTCTGCGTGGAGCGCGGTGGGCGCAGCCGCCAGTGCAATCGTCGCGATGAGGGTTCGCAAGAACGTCGAGCAGCGCATCGGCGTTACGTTGCGGCCTGCAGAGGCGCTCCGCAAGCCGCGGGTGGCATGACTCACGAAAACCCGAGGCGTCATCCCGATCTTCACGTGGACTTGGACGGCAATCCCGTGAAGCCGATGATCGCCAGCGGGGGCGCGGCGGTCTAGTCCATTTCACGCGCAGATTGGAGAGGAGTCTTGACGCCCCGAGGAGCATCGCCCGTTGCCGGACGCAACTGAGGGATTCCGCGGCGCTCAACCCCGCGGAATCCCGGCTGACCACGCAGGGCTTCGGCCCCGCCCGCGCCGAAGGCGAACGAAGCCCGCCGTCGCACCCAGGCGACCGCGGGCTCGTGACCGTCACTTTTTACGCAGCGGCCTGCGTCGCCTGCTGCACCAGGCGCGAGAGCGAGGCCCAGTTCTGGAGCGACTGGTAGTGGAAGTGGAACAGCGGCAACCAGCCCTTCTTGTGCAGGTCCAGCACCTGCTCGTCCGTGAGCGAGTTCAGCTTCTCCGAGTTGATGAGCCGGAAGCCCTGCAGCGTGTAGCTCTGGCCGTTCGGCATCTGCGCGTTGGCGACGCGCTCCTCGAGCAGGCTGTTCTGCTCCAGCCAGTCGCAGAACTGGCGCGTGAGGTCCACCTGCCCGTGGAACTCCTGGTTGAACTTGAGCGCGCGCTGCAGGTTCTCGCTCGGCTTGCCGTCCACGAAGAACGGCTGGCTGGACGGGCTTTCGAAGTGCTCCGCCGCCTCGTCCACGCACAGCGCGAGCTGATCCGAATTCGGGATGGGCGTAAGGATGAACGGATAGCGCCGCACGTATGCGGGGATGTACAGGTCCTCGCGCCAGCGCCCTTCCTTGTCCACGAACAGGTTCTCGTTATCGCGAACGCCCACGACGGCGAACGGCACGACCGGGGAGGTGGCCGAGAAAACGAGCGGATAGTGCCGCGCGGCCGAGCTGAACTCGGAGACGACCACGGGCACGGCATTCGTGTTGCGGGCGAACGTGTAGTCCGAGCGGGGCTTCAGTCCCGCCTTCGCATGACGCTGTGGCTCCAGCGGCGCAGGCTGTTTGTAGAAAAGCGGCAGGCCGCTGTCGGCGGCGGGCTTCGGTTGCTGGGCGTCGGTCATGTCGGTGATCTCGGTCAGTCGCCTCACAAAGGGGGCCGGATTCTACCTCATCGGAAAAACCCGCCCCGCCGGTTTTTCGAAGCGTCCGGACGGGGGTTTCGCCGGTAAATCCGCCGGTAATCGCCCACCGGTGAATTCCGCCGGCCAATTGCGGCCGTCCACCGGCCAGTCGTGGACCCGACGCCAGAGCGCTTTCCTATTCTTCCCTGCACGTTCGCAAGGCGGCCTTCCGCCGCCGCGACAGGGAGAATCAGGTGGAAAGAGAACAACGCTTCCATGGTCTCGACGCCGTCCGGGCCTTCGCGCTTCTGGGCGGAATCGTCCTCCACGGCACGATGTCGTTCCTGCCCGACCTCAATAGCGTGCAGTGGCCGCTCGCCGACCGCTCTCCGAGCCTGACGCTGGAGGTGCTCTTCTACGTCATCCACATCTTCCGGATGGCCACGTTCTTCCTGATCGCGGGCTTCTTCGCGCACCTGCTGTTCCACCGGAAGGGCCCGCGGGAATTCATCCGCGACCGCGCCCGGCGGATCGTCGCACCCATGCTGGTGGGCTGGCCGATTCTTGCGCCGCTGACCATCGGCATCATCATCGCGGCGGCGTACATCACGTTCGGCGCCTCGATTTTCCAACAGCAGGCGCCGGCCAACGGCGGCTTTCCGCTGTTGCACCTCTGGTTTCTCTACTACCTCGTGATCTTCTACGCGCTCGCGTTGCTCTTCCGCGGGGCCATCACGCGCTGGCTCGATGCCAACGGCGCGATCCGATCCTTCACGGATCGGGCGATGCGCTCGCTCGTGAACACCGAGCTTGCGCCGCTGATCTTCGCGACGCCCACGGTCGTATGTCTCTATTTCACGGCCGGCTGGACGTGGCCCGGCATTCCTCCGGCGGACACCGGCCTCACGCCGAAGCTGCCGACCGTGATCGCCTACGGCCTGCCGTTCGTCTTCGGCTGGCTGTTGCACCGCCAGCCTCAGCTGCTGGACGTGTTCCGGAAGCGATGGCTGCCGCATCTCGTCGTCGCGCTCGGCGCCACGGCCGCAGCCTGGTACGTCGTCGGCGCTCCGATGAGATTCGACGCTCTAGTGCCTGCGGGCGAAGTGAAGCTCGCCTACGCGGTGCTTTACACGCTCGCGATGTGGAGCTGGATGTTCGCGCTCATCGGCATCGGCATGCGCTTCTTCTCAGCCGCGAGCCCGAAACTGCGATACATCGCCGACTCTTCGTACTGGATGTATCTCGTCCACCTGCCCGTGGTGTGGGGCCTGGCGCTGCTCATGATGCGCTGGGATATGCACTGGAGCGTGAAATTCCCGCTGCTCATGGTGGCGACGTTCGGTCTCCTGCTCGTGAGCTATCGGTACCTGGTCCGCAACACGTGGATCGGGAAAGCCCTCAACGGCCGGCGCATTCCGCCGGCCGCCGCCCCGCAGCCTCAGGTACAAAGCCATGCGTGATATCTCGCCGATCGCGTCGTCGTGCTGGCGAAAGGCAGCGTGGTCGCGCAAGGCACCGTCGGCGAGATCCGCTTGATCGTGGTCCGCAAGAGAATCAGCTGCATAACGAGCGTGCCTCCTGAGCAGGTGCGCCAGTGGGATGGCGTTCAGGACGTCAAGCGGGATCGCGAACGTCTTCAGATCACAGTCGTGGATGCCGAGCCCGTAGTGCACCGGCTGCTGCAGGTGGACGCTTCGCTGACGGAGCTGGAAGTCACGCGAGCCGGCTCGCCATGTTCAGCGCCATCGGGCCCGGTATGTTCGGAGTGGGCATCGGGTTTGCGATGGAACGCGAGCACGGCATGATGACGCTGAAACGCGCGCTTCCGATGCCGCCTGCGGCGAACCTTATCGCCAGGGTGCTGACATCGAGCGTACTTGCCCTGATCGCGATCACGCTGCTCATTGGCATTTCGATGCTGTGGGGTCACGTCGACCTGAATGCCGGACAGGTCGCGCGGTTCGTCCTCGTGGGCGCGCTGGGCGTCATGCCGTTCTGCGCGTTCGGCCTCATGCTCGCGTCGTTCGTCTCGGGCCAGGCGTCCCCTGCCGTCGTGAACCTTATCTACTTCCCCATGATCTATTTGTCCGGCTTGTTTCCTTTCCCGCTGCCTGCGGCGCTACAGACTGCGGCAGCGTTCTGGCCGGCGTTTCACCTCAACCAGCTGTCGTTCGCGGCGCTGGGATTGAAGACCGCGCTGTCGCCGTGGTACGCGGCGGGCGTGCTGGAATTGTTTTCGATCGTGTGCGTGATCGTCGCGGCGAGACGACTCTCGCGCGAAGGCTAGATGGATGAGCAGACAGAAGGCTAGACAGCTCGTGGCAGCAGAAGCAGCCACCGAGGAGGTTTCATCCGTGAAGGATCTTCTGCACTTTGTCGGCGAGGGCGCGTGCAGTGAATGGTTTGATGATGTAGCCATTCACCCCGGCCTGCGTGGCTGCGATGATCTGTTCTCGCTTGACCTCCGCAGTCACCATGAGGACGGGCAACCGCGCGAGCTTCGGCTCGGCGCGGACGGCGCGCAGCAGCTCGATGCCGGGGAGCTTCGGCATGTTCCAGTCGGTGATGAGCATGTCGAAGGAGCCGGCCTGCAGCAGGGGTAAGGCCGTCGCCCCGTCATTCGCTTCGTGGATGTTGAAGGTGTCGTAACCGATCTCGGTGAGCACCTTGCGGATGATCTCCCGCATCGGCGCGAAGTCGTCGACCACGAGGAACCGGTGATTCGGATTCATTGCAGAAAATGCGGGGCCGTTCGACTTCCGGACGCACATCATAGGGAGCGAGCGCGGCAGAATACGTGAAATGGATCGCACGACCATCCGCACGAACCGCAGCCTGCCGTGACGCCGCCCCCGAATCCCTCGCCGCTGGCCGATGTCGCGAGCCAGATCAGCACATCCCTGCGTGTTGCGCTCTCCCCTGCACCGTCGCAGCGCACACATGGTGGGTGCATCAACGAGAGTTTCCGCTGGGAAAGCGCTTTCGGACCGATCTTCGTGAAGCTCGCGGCCGCCTCGCAGCTGCCGATGTTCGAGGCGGAAGCGGAGGGACTCAGGGAACTGGCGTCGGCCGATGCCGTTCGCGTGCCGCGCCCGCTGGGGGCTGGAGCCACGTCGCGTCACGCGTGGCTGGCGCTGGAGTGGATCGATTTCGGATCTGGCACGGTCACGACGCAATCGTTGCTGGGGCGGCAGCTCGCGCGGCTGCACGGGAAGGTGGGCGATCGGTTCGGATGGAAGATGGACAACACGATCGGAAGCACGCCGCAGCCGAATGCGTGGTCAGCGAACTGGATGACGTTCTTTCGCGAGCGGCGATTGCGGTATCAGCTCGATCTGGCGAGACGGAATGGACACGGTGGGCGCTTGCAGGATCGTGGCGCGGAATTGCTCGATCGCCTGCCTGAGTTCTTCGCTACGCACTCGCCGATGCCTTCACTCCTCCATGGAGATCTGTGGGGAGGCAACGCGGGCGCGGATTCGAGCGGCACACCAGTCATCTTCGACCCAGCGGTTTATTACGGAGATCGCGAAGCAGATGTCGCGATGACGCGGCTCTTCGGTGGATTCAGCGCACGCTTCTACGAGGCTTACGAAGCCGAATGGCCCCTGCCCGAGGGCGCCGCCGAGCGCGTGGCTCTTTACAACCTGTATCACATCCTCAACCACCTGAACCTTTTCGGGGCGGGGTATCTGGGTCAGGCGCAGGGGATTATCGAGAGGCTGCTTGTCTCCGTGGGCCGTTGAAGAAGCCCTCAATCGCCGGGCGGCTCAGAGCGAAGACAAAGACCTGCGGCCCGAGCGCCGGGCGGCTCAGAGCGAAGACAAAGACACGCGGCCCCGAGCGCCGGGCGGCTCAGATCAAAAGACAAAGACACGCTGCCCCGAGCGCGGGCGGCTCGGAGCGAACGTTACTCAGCCGATCACGCGTCGGGGGCGTAGTGGCCCCAGAGGCTGCGGTAGCCGGCTTCGACGAAGGCGGCGGGTTCGCCCCACTGGGCGGCGTATTCCTTCGCGGGCTCCGACGCGATCACTTCGTCCGGGCCGAGGCCCTTGTTGAGGCAGGCGACGAGGCGCTCGTAGATGGTCATGTACATCTTGCGGTGGCCTTCGAGGTCGCCGCGCGAGATGACCGCGCCGTCCGCCGGCACGATCTTCGTGTCCGCGTTCGCAACCTTCAGCAGCTTGTCGTATCCGGCGACGAGCCCGGCGATCCAGCCACCCGTCTCCCAGTCGAGCCGCGGCCAACCGTCCGACGACACCACGCCGCCGGCAGCGAGCACGTTCGAATTCTTGAAGTACACGTACAGGTCGCCATCCGTATGCGCCTGGAGCATGTAGCCGTACTCGATCTCCTCTCCGGCGAAGCTGAGCGAGTCCGTCGTGAACGTCGTCTTCGTCGGCCGCGCCTTCGGCGGCAGCGGACCGAACGGCTTCTCCAGCCAGCTCGTCTTGATCGGCCGGCTGAGCCACAACTTCGTGTTCTCGTGGGAAACGATCGTCGCGCCGGACTTGCCGAGACGTTCGTTGGAACCCGTCTGCTCCGGATGCCAGTGTGTGTTGATGAGGTACGCGACCTTCGACGTGCCGGTCTGCTTCGACACTTCCTTCAGCAGCGCCGACGAGCGCTTCGCATCACCGCCGTCGACCAGCAGCACGCCCTCGTTCGCGTAATCCTTCGACCCGAGGCACACGACGTTGCCGCCCGCACCGCTGATCACGCGCAGGTTGGGAGCGAGCGACGTCGACGTGATCGCCTCTTTCGCATCCTTCGCGAAGGCGGCGGAAGAGAACAGGCTCGCGCCCACGCCCGACACGGAAGCTACGGCAGCACCCTGCAGCGTGCGCTCGAGAAACAGCCGGCGGGACAGCGGCGAAGGCGCCCGGCCGCGAGAATTAGTCGTCATTCGGAACCTGTGCAGTAATTGTCGGGGTCGGCACGTTGGGCCACGGCGGAAGATTCGGATTTTCCACGTTCGCGCCCATGTCCTTCAGCAACTTCGCGAGATCCTCGCGCACCGGGGGCTTCTGCTGGAGGAACCCGATGCGCGCTCGGGCCATAGCGTAATCCAGAGCGGTGAGCCCGTCCGCATCCTTCGCGTTGACGTCGACGCCGTAGGAAACCAGCTCCTTCATCACGTTCGTCCAGCCGCGCGTGGTGGCGGTGTGCAACGGAGTGCTTTCGCGGGTCCTGGTGTGGACGTTCGCGCCCGCCTCCTTGAGCACGCGCATCGCTGCCAGCGCCTGGGGCTCATCCTTGTAGCGCGCACGGGTGCCCGCGGTGAGCACGGTGGCATGGAACGGCGTCGTGCCGTCCGCGAGCGGCAGGTCGACCAGCGCGCCGTGAGCCAGCAGCGTCCTCATCATCGGAACGTCGGCAGCGACCGCGGCGCGCAGCAACGGCGTCGCCCCGATGGTGAGCACGCGCCAGTCCGCGCCACGATCGCCCGGAAGCGCCGAGCGGATCGGCGGCCGCAGCTTCAGCTGCATGTTCACGTTGGCGCCGCGATCGAGCAGCATCTTCACGATGTCGTCGCTCGTGGCCTGATCCGTGGACGGCAGATCCGCGCGGGCCCCGGCCGGAACGGTGTGCATGTCCACAGCGACGTACAGCGGCGACTGGCCGTAGTAATCCCAGATGTGGATATCGGCGCCGGATTCGATGAGGAACTTCGCCGCATCGAACTTCATGTTCATGAGCGCGAGGACGAGCGGCGTCGTGCCGTGCGGATCCTCAAGATCGATGTCCGCCTTGCCCTTGAGGAGCTCTGCGATACAGGCAACGCAACCTTCGCGAGCGGCATACAGCAGCGGAGTGAAGCCGCCGCGATGCATGTCCTTCGGACGTCCCTCCGCCGTCACCTTGCGGTCCCAGTTCCGGATGACGCCGCGCGCGTTGACATCCGCACCCTTGGACACGAGGAACTTCACCATTTCCGGCTGCGAACGCGACGCTGCCCACATGAGCGCGGTCTGCCCGCCCCACTGTTCGACGGCGTTGACGTTCGCCCCGCGCTTCACGAGGAGCTTCGCGGCTTCGACGTTACCCGTGCGCGCCACAGCCATCAGGGCCGTCTGCCCTTCCGCATTCGGGGACTCGACGTCCGCGCCGGCATCCAGCAGCAGCTTCAGGATCGCGGCGTCACCGACATTCGCAGCCAGCGACATCGCCGTGGCCCCGTAGCTGTTCGCGAGCGACACATCCGCGCCGGCGCGGAGAAGACGCTCGACCTCAGCGACATCGCCGTTGTACACGGCCCACTGAAGCGGCGTGCTGCCATCACCCTGGCGCGCGTTGACGTCTTCAGCCTGCCGCAGCGGAGCAGAGCCTGCCCGCGTGGCATCCTCAGCCGCGGCAACGGGTTGCCCGCCGGTAGCAGGAGTTCCGCCGGCAGCGCCAGGAGCTGAAGGGTCGAGCGAAGCGGCGGCAGCCGACTGGCCCGCGCCGGCCAGCAGGCCCGCGCAGACGGCAGCCAGCACCGCGGAACGCGCGGTGATGGGGCGGTTCATCAGACCTCCGCGAACGTTCCCGTGCTGTTGCCGAGCGTGTCGATCGGCACACCCGCGCGCTGGAGCAGCGTGAGCAGCAGGTTCGCGTGCGGCGTGTCCTGCGGATAGTGCAGGTGCTGGCCGCCCTTGATCTTGCCGCAACCCTTGCCGAGCACGACGGACGGCAGCGGGTCGTTGTTGTGCAGGTCGCTGTTGCTCATGTTGCTGCCGAACAGAATGATCGACTGGTCGAGCACGTTGCCCTCCCCGTCCTTCATCCCCTGCAGGCGCTTGATGAACTTCGCGAAGCGCTCGGTGTGGTACGTCTGGATGCGCACCAGCTTCTCGAGCTTCGCGGGATCGTTCTGGTGATGCGAGAGCGGATGGAACGCATCCGGCACCTGAAGCATGTTGTACGTGCGCATGCTGACTTCGCGAGCCATCATGAACGACGCGATGCGCGTCTGATCGGTCTGGAACGCGAGCGCCATCATCTCGAACTGCACGTCGAGCAGCTCGGTGAAGTCTTCCGGCACGCCGACAGGCGCGGAAGGAAGGTTCGACAGACCCTTGCTGCTCACCGCCATCTTCTGGATGCGGCGTTCGACTTCGCGAACGGAGTCGAGGTAGTCAGTCAGCGAGGAACGATCCGCGGCACCGAGTCGGCGCTGCAGGTTCGAGGAGCTCTCCATCACGTAGTCGAGCACGCTGCCGCTTTCTTCGAGCAGCGCTGCACGCTCTTCCGCGTTATCGCCCTGGCCGAACATGCTGTAGAAAACCTTGCGCGGGTTCGTTTCCATCGGCAGCGCCTGCGTCGGCGTGCGGAAGGACGTGGTGCCGCCGAAACCGCAGCTCGCCACGCCGGCGGCGCAGGCGGAACCGCCGCCCTCACCAGCGATTTCCAGCGACGGGATCGCCGTCCCCTGGCCGATGTGCCGGGCCGCGATCTGGTCGGCGGTGACGCCGCGATCGCCCGTCCCGTCGCGATCCTTCGGGCCCACGCAGCTCAGCCACGTGCCCGCCATGATGCCGTGAGGGTCGGAGCTCTCGCCGCCCTTGTTGCGCAGGCCGCTCACTACCGTGACGTACGGCTTGTACGCCGCCAGGGGCTTCAGGATCGGCGACATCTCGAACGCCGTGCCCGTGCCCTTCGGCACCCAGCTGTCCATCACCGCGCCGTGCGGGAAGTAGATGAAACCCATGCGCGGCTTCGGCGCGGCCGCCGTAGCAGCGAGCGCGGTGCTCGCCGGAATCATCGCGTCGAGCAGCGGCAGCGCGATGGCAGCGCCGGCACCACGAAGAACCGTACGACGTGAAATGTGTTTGCGCGTGTTGAACATGGAGGGTTTCCTGTTAACGCTTCCTGATTACTTTGTGACGGCGGCCTGAATGGACTTCTTCTCTCCAGCAGGCTGCTCCGGCGGCGCGGTCTTCAGGAACGCATCGCTGGTCACGATCTGGGTGATGAGACTGCTGAAGCGATAGTTGTCCGCTGCGGCCTTGCGCACGATCTCGCGAACGGTCGGCATGTCGTGGTACTCGACGGGCCGGCCCAGGCCGTAGGTCATCAGCTTGTGCGTGATGGTCTGGATGAACTGCTCGGGCTTCGCGAGCAGCGCGTTGCGCAGGTCGTCCACGCCCTTGAGCTGCGTGCCGTCCGGCAGCTTGCCCGAGGTGTCGAGGATGGTGCGCGTCATGCGATCCATCTCGCGGTACTGGCCGACGGCGTCGAAGTTCTCCATGGCGAAGCCGAGCGGGTCCATCACGCCGTGGCAGGCGTAGCACGTGGGGTTCTGGCTGTGCTGCTCCATGAGGTCGCGCAGCGTCGGATTGGGCTTGCCCTGCACCTTCTCCGGCAGGTTGCCGACGTTCGGCGGCGGCGTTCCGGGCGGCGTGCCGCTGATGCGCTCCAGAATCCACGCGCCGCGCAGCACGGGCGCCGTGCGGTCCGGATACGATGTGAGCATCAGCACTGCGCCCTTGCCGAGGAGGCCGTACCGCGCGCTCTGCGTGAGCGTGACGGGCCGGAACTGGTCGCCCTTCACCGTCGTGATGCCGTAGTGGAGCGCGAGCTTCTCGTTCAGGAACGTGCGGTTCGACGAGAGCAGCTCAAGCAGGCTCGCATCGCGCTTGAACACGTCGCCGATGAAGTAGCGCATCTCTTCGCGGAACTCGTTGCGAAGGTCCGAAGCGCCGGCCGCATACGGGAAGCGCCGCGGGTCCGGCACGATCTCGTCGAGCCGCGCGACGTTGAGCCACTGGAACGCGAAGTTCGTCACCAGCGTCTCGGCTCGCGGGCTCGCAAGCATGCGCTTCACCTGCCGCGCGAGGACGGCGGGCTCATGCAACCGGCCCGCTTTCGCATCGGCGAGAAGTGCTTCGTCCGGGATGCTGCTCCAGAGGAAGAACGAGAGCCGCGAAGCGAGCTCATAGTCGTTCAGCGGGCGCGGCTCTGTGCTGGCGGGCTGCGTGTCCGCGCGATACAGGAAACTCGGGCTCGCGAGGATGCCGACGAGCGCGCGGCGAACGCCGAGCTCGAAGGTGCCGCCGTTGCGACCATCCGCGTAGAGCTTCATCAGCGCCTTCTTGTCCTCCGCCGGCAGCTGCCCGCGGAACGCCTGCGTTGCCAGACGCGTGACGATCTCGTCCGCGCACGGCTGCTCTTCGGCTTCCGTCTTCGGATAGCAGCTGAAGATCTTCTGGCGGCTCGCGTTCATGCTCACGCCCGTCGGCTCGAAGGGACCGCGCACTTCGAACGAGCGGATGCCTTTCAGCTTGTCCTGGCCGCCTTCGGGCGCGATGGAGAAGAGGCGCGCGTCGGATTCGGCGAACGTGCGCTCCAGGAACGTGACGGCGACCTTGTGCATGCCGGCCGTCGCCTGGAAGCGGATGTTCTTGAGGCGCTTGTTGATGGCGTCGACCGCGGGATCCTGCAGCTGGTCGATGGCCTTCAGGTCCTCCTCGCCGCCGATGTGCGTGCGATAGAACTCCTTGCCGTCGAGCATCGCCACGATGGTCTGCTTGAACTCCATGTTCTGCACCCAGAGGGCGCCTGCGAGATCCGCAATCGTGAGCGAGTATTCGCCGTCAGCGGGGAAGTAGTGATCGACCACGGCGCCGCCGCGCGTGCCGAACGGCAGGCCGTCGCGATGCATGCGCTGCGTGCCGGCGCCTTCAACGGTGTAGTTGGTGGCGGACGGGAGCGCCTTCGGATTGCCGAGCGCCTGCGAGGCCACTTTCTGGGCCGCGGCGATGTACTGGTCCATGAAGGACGGCGTGACGTGCAGCGCCGTCGCGACGTTGTCGAAGCCGTCGTGCTCTTCGTCACGAGGCAGGAGCACTTTCGAGTCGATGGGCAGCGCGAGGAGGTCCATCACCGCGTTCGCGTACTCGCGGCGGTTCAGGCGATGCAGGCCCACGCGGCCGACGTAGTAGTGGTCTTTCGCCGCGGCGTCCAGCGTCGTCTCGAGGTACGACACCAGTTGGGTGATCGACTCGTTGTCCGGCTGCGGCTTGCCTGGCGGCGGCATGAGACGGCCGCGCAGGCGGCGGATGGATTTCTCCCACACCTCCGCATCCTCGACGACGGTATCGAGCGTCATGGAGTCGAAGGCGATGCCGCCGGCCCAGTCCGTGGTGTTGTGGCAATCGAAGCAGTACTTCTCGATGAGGCCCCAGTGCTTCTCCACCTCGCCGGCATTGCCGGCTTGCGGGGCGTTGCTGGAGGTCGGCTTCGCGGTGGCCGCGGTGGCGTCCGCGGCGAGCGAAACCTGGGGGGAAGCAAGCCCTGCGGCGGCCGCGAGGGCCATCGCCAGGCCGGATGCCCGCCTGAGCCAGGGCATCCTGCGCGAGCCGGGGAATTCGAACGTCATGAGTGGTTCGGGAGACCGCTATGTGCCTGTACTGCCAGCGGAAGATACCCCGTCTGGACCCGGTATAAGTACGACCGTGTAACGAATGGTCCACGATCTGGCGTGAATTGCTCGCTTGTGCCGGGAGTGCAAAAGACCTGTGCTTTGAAGGGGCCCTCAGTCCGCCCCCTTAGTCGCAGGCCGAAATAACGATGTCCGACAGCTTCTGGAACCGCGCCGTGTTGGCGTTGTGCTCCATGAGGCCGGCGCTCAGCGCCACGAACGTGAGATCCCGCTCCGGATCCACCCACCAGAGCGTCGTGCCGGCCCCGTAGTTGCCGAACGTGCCGGGCGAGGCAAGCGTGCCGAACATGTGGTGAATCAGCGCCGGCCCGCGCATCGAAAAGCCCAGCCCGATGTACCCAGGCACCGGCGGAATCCCGAATTCCTTGCCACGCGCCGTGTACAGGTCGTTCGGCTTGTCCCCCGTATGAACCTGACACGCAAGCTTCAGGGTGGCAGGCGAAATGATCCGCGCCCCATCCAGCGTGCCACCGAGGCGCAGCGCCTCGGCCAACCGGAACATGTCCGGCACCGTGGACGCGATGCCCACCCACGGCATCTCGGCGTGCTCTTCCTCGAAGGCGCCGTTCGGCCCGTAGTTGCTGCGACCGAGGTGCCCGATCGGATAGTTGCCGCGGAAGTCCGGCACGACCTTGCGCGGCCTGAGATCGGCGCGCAGGCCCACGGAAGTGTCCGGCATTTTCAGCGGATCCAGCAGGTCTTCCTGCACCATCTGCCGGTACGACCGGCGCTTCGGATCCGTGCGCCGCAGGGCCTCGGCCATGAGGATGTGGTTCACCATCGGCGAGTACGCGAGGCGCTCGCCCGGCGTGTGCTCCGGATACACGAGCTCCAGCACCGCCGCGATCATGTCGTCGAACTGGTCGATGTACATCTTCGGGCGCAACTCGAAGATGATCGGGAAACCGGCCTGGTGCGTCAGCAGGTGGAAGAACGTCACCTGCTCGCGCCCCTTGCCCTTGAAGTCCGTGATGACATCGGACACGCGCGTGGTCAGCGCGAAACGCCCTTCCTCGATGGCCCGCAGCGTCAGCAGGTTCGTGAACGCCTTCGTGACGGAGAAGATGCTGAACACCGAGTTCAGCGCGAGCGGCCTGGTCTGGCCCTGGTCCGCGGCGCCGATCGCCTTGTCGAACACGATCCGCCCGCCGCGCGCCACGCGAAGCACCATGCCGTGATAGAGACCCGCGGCGACGTCCGCCTTGATCACGCTCTCCAGATGCTCAAGGCGCTGCCCGTTCATGCTGACTTCGCTCATCGACATGCTCCGCTTCAGGGTTGATCGGAGAAGGCTCCCCACGGCCCTCCCCGGGCGGCGCATTCTGCGCCCTCGACGATGGATTTGCTCGCCGTGGGGCGCCCGAGCGACCGGCGGGATCGCGGGGCGACCGCTCATTGGCAGTGACGGCGCTCACTGGCAGCGACGGAAAGCCCTCAATCGCCGGGCGGCTCGGGGCGCGGACCAGAACTACTTGCATCGCCGCCGCGCAAACTCGTCACATCAAAGACTTACGCCAACAATCTACAGGCCGATTGAATTCCGGATCGCCGGACCGGACGGGCGGCACGGCGAGCGGCCGTCCCCTGCGACCGTCCGCTAGTGAGCACCCTTTCAGTTCGCGACTTTCGCCTTGAGCGCGGCCTGCCACGCGTCGGTCTGCCCGAGCCAGCGCGACATCTCGACGATCTCGAACCGGCCGTCCTTCTCCAGCGCGAAGGTCGGAAAGCCCTGCCCGCCCACTTGCACGAGGAAGCGCCGGCTCGCATCGATGTGGGACTGCACGATCGTGCCGAGCATCCGCGCGAACTCCGCCTCGAAGGCGGCACCGTCCAGCCCAATGTCCACGCCGAGCGCGAGCAGTTCCTTCCGCTCCACGACGCGCGCGCCCTCCAAATAGTGCGCGTTCTGGATGCGCTTCAGCATGTCCAGCCCGCGTCCGGCGATGCCCTCCGCCGCCAGCACGGCGGCCGTCGCCGGCTCCGAATCCAGCATTGTGGTCGGATCCCGCAGGAGACCGTCCGTGTACGCCTCGCCGAACCGCGCCTTCGTGATGGCCGTGACCCTGGGAACGTGCGTCATGATGAACTCGCGCACCGCCGCCGTGACGAGCTGGCGCGCGTGCCCGGCGAGCATTCCGCCGCCGTGCATCCGGATGGTGAGGCCCTCCACCTCGCGCGCCGCGTGCACGAGCGGGCTGAATCCGTAGCACCAGCCGCAAAGCGGATCGTAGATGTAGTGAAGCGTGGCACCGTTCGTTCGCTGGCCCATCTTCTCGTACTCCGCCAAGCGTTTTCGCGTTTAGCTCAACGCTCAAAGGTACAACACCCCGGGCCTTCGCGGATAACGGGGTGAGATCGGATGCGGTCGGCGTGCGATGAATCCAGACGGAGCCGGAACCGTGTCGCTATGAGCTCACGTCCTGCCGGCGGCAGCCTCGGCGGCGCGCAGAACGCGAAGCACGTTGCCGCTCCAGATCTTCTGAAGGTCTTCGGGCTTGTAGCCCTCCTTCAGCAATCGCTCCGTGATGCGGGGGTAGTCGGTGGCGTCATCGAGGCCGGTCACGCCTCCGCCGCCATCGAAGTCGATCCCGATGCCCACATGGTCCACGCCCGCGACTTTCAGCGCGTGAAGCAGGTGGTTCATGAAGTCCTCGAAGGTGGCGCGCGGCACCGGAAACTGCCGGTCGATCTCGCGGCGCTTTTCCGCGAGCGCCTTGCGCTCCGCCGGAGTCGGGTTCGGCAGGGCCTGCGAAGCCCTCCTCCACTCGGCGATTGCCTGATCTCTCGCCGCGGTCCTCGTCACCGGAACCATGTAGTCGCTGTACGCGGACACCTGAATCACGCCGCCGCTCGCGGCCAGCGCGCGCAACCTTGCGTCGTCGACGTTGCGCGGGTGATCGAACACCGCCTTGCATCCCGAGTGCGACAGCACCACCGGCGTCTTCGAAAGCGCGATGAGCTGATCGAGCACGTCGTCGGACGCATGCGACGCATCGATCACGACGCCGAGCCGGTTCGCCTCGGCAACGAACTGCCTGCCGAGATCGCTCAGCCCGTTCCACTTCTTCCCGGACGGATCCGTGCTCGAGTCGCCCAGCCGGTTGTTGAGGAAATGCACCGGTCCCATCATGCGCACGCCCAGCTTGTAGAAGGTGGACATGAGCGACAGGTCGCCTTCGAACGGATAGCCGTTCTCGATGCTCATGAACACGATGCGCCGGCCCCGCGCGGCGATGGCCGCGGCATCGTCCGCCTTCAGCGCAAGCTCGAACCGGTCGGGATGCCGGGCGACGAGCTCGCGAATGGCGAGTGCGCGAAGCAGGCCCGCATCGCGCGCGGCGATGTCCCCTTCCGGCGTGACCGGCCCCTGCGGCGTGTACACCGCGAAGAAACCGCCATCGAGCCCGCCTTCGATCATGCGCGGCAAGTCCACCTGCGAACCGTCGTCCTCTACGCGATGACGATCGAGAACGTTCCAGTCCTGCCACACGAGGTGCGCCGGTGTATCGAGATGAGTGTCGAGCGTGATGAGCCGCTCGTGGATCGCCTTCGTGGCGCGGTCCACCTTCGCCCCGGATGCGACCGCAACGCCCGATGTGATCAGCGCGACGAGACCGGCGCGCAGCAGCAGCCGCATCGAAACCATCAGCTCCGTCCTCTCCTGCACTAGCCTGCACTCGGGGCCTGCACTCAGGGCCTGCACTCAGGGCCTGCACTCGGGGCCTGCACTCGGGGCCTGCACTCGGGCATGCACCAGGGCCTGCACTGGACCTGCACCGGGCGGCAGGCTAGCACCGGCGGCCATAACCGTGCAGCATCACGACATTGCAAAGGCGACTGCCGGCGGCCCGCATCTTGCGCCTACCATTGCGCCCGCTGCACGGCCAGCGCCTGTCGCCGCCGCAGCCCAGATTTCAGGAGACACGTTCCTCATGAGGATCCGCTTCTTTGCCTTCCTGCTCCTCCCGCTCGGACTTCTGTGGGGTTCCGTTGCCTCGGCGGATCAGCTTCAGACCGTGCGCCAGAAAGGCGAGCTCGTCTGCGGCGTGCTCGGCACGGACGAGCCGAACAGCTTCGTGGATCCGAAAACGCGATCCATCGTCGGGTACGAAGTGGACCTTTGCAGGGCCATCGCGAAGCGGCTCGGCGTGAAGCTCAACGTCCGCCAGCTCTCGGTGGCCGCGCGCATTCCGGAGTTGCAGCAGGGGCGCGTGGACATCCTGGCGGCGGCTCTCACGCATACGCGCGAGCGCGAAGCCGTCATCGATTTTTCGCTTACGACTTTCGTCACGGGGCAGAAGGTGATGGTCCGCCGGGACAGCGGCATCACGAACCTTGCACAACTTGCGGGCAAGCGCGTCGTGACGGTGCGCGGTGGCACGCAGGAGCCGAACATGCGCCGTGCGGTTCCGACCGTGCAGGTCGTCACTTTCGAGACCGCACCCCAGGCGCTCGTCGCGCTCCAGCAGCGCAAGGCCGCGGGCTTCGTGAATGACGAAGTGTCCCTGATGGATGCCTACGGCAAGCTCGGCCCGGCGCAGAAGGACTACGTCATCCTGGACCAGAGCATCAGCGTGGAACCTCTCGCGCTCGGCCTCCGCAAGAACGAGCCCGCCTTCAAGCAGGCGGTGGACGACACGTTGCGGGAGCTGGAGAAGAGCGGCGAAGCCGAGCGGCTCTTCATGCAATGGTACGGGCCGAACACGCGCCTGAAGTACCAGAAGCGGCACTTTCGCATCGAATCTGACAAGCTGCCGACCTGAAGCCGTTGGGAACAGCCCCCGATCGCCGGGCCGCGCGGAGCCGGAACGCTGACTTCTTTCCGGGCCGGGCCCGGCCGCGCGTCGGCACGAGGGCTCTGCGGCGCTAGCGAGGGCGGCAAGGCCGAATGACGTCGTTCGATCTTTCCATCGTCCTGACGGGCGAGTTCCGTGAATGGCTGCTGCAGGGGTTCCTGCTCTCGATCCGTCTTGCGCTGATTACGCTGGTTCTCGCCTTTCCGCTTTCGGTGCTCATCGCGCTGCTGAGATTGTCGCCGTACGCGATCGCGCGCGGCGCGGGGCTCGCGTACGTCGAAGCGATCCGCAACGTCCCGCTGCTCGTTCACATGCTCTTCTGGTACTTCGGCGCGCCGCAACTGCTGCCCGAAGCGGCGCGCAACTGGCTCTATGAGCACAACGCCGAATCGACGTGCGCCGTCATCGCCCTCACCTTCTACACCGCCGCTTTCATGTCCGAGGACGTACGCAGCGGTATCCGCTCGATCCCGGCTGCGCAGCTCGAAGCCGCACGCGCGCTCGGGCTGAGTTTTCTCGGGGCCATGCGGCGAGTCATTCTTCCGCAGGCCACGCGCATCACCGTGCCTCCGCTCATTTCGCAGACTCTTAATCTGTGGAAGAACACCAGCATCGCGACTGTGATCGGCACGATGGAGCTGATGTATCAGGCGCAGCGGGTGGAAACCGCGACTTTTCGAGGCGCTGAAACGTTCGCCGTCACGACGGTCGCGTATCTCACCGTGTCGATCCTCATCACTGCTCTCGGCGCCTTATATCGCCGCCGCTTTCCGGTGGCCGCGACATGATCGAGCTGATCCAGAACTACTGGCTGTACTTCCTCGTCGGCCAGTATCCGCAGGGGCCGCTTGGCGGGCTCGTGCTCACGTTGTTGCTGGGCGTGAGCGCGTTGCTGCTCGCGCTGCCGGTGGGCCTCGTGCTTGGGCTCGCTCGCACGAGCCACCGCCGTGTGTTGCGAGCTCCAATCGGTGCGCTCGTGTACATCGTGCGCGGCACGCCGCTGCTGATGGTGGTGTTCTGGGCGTACTTCTTTTTGCCCGCACTCACCGGGCACGAGACGTCGCAGTTCTCGACGATGCTCGCCGCGCTCGTCATCTTCAATGGCGCGTACCTGGCTGAGATCGTTCGCGCCGGCATCGAAGGCGTGCCGCGTGGCCAGGTGGAATGCGCCCGCGCGCTGGGGCTCAACTACTGGCAGTCGATGCGACATGTGATTCTTCCGCAGGCACTGCGGAACATGCTGCCGTCGCTCGTGGGTCAGCTCGTCACGACGATGAAGGAGACATCGCTGGGATACATCATCGGGCTGTCCGAGGTGTCTTTCATTGCCTCGCAGATCAACGCGCAGGTGATCACGCAGCCGGCGCAGGTGTACCTCATCCTGGCGGTCACGTATTTCGTGCTGTGCTTCGGGCTTGCGCGGCTGGGACGGGTGCTGGAGAACCGGCTGTCGCGCACGGCCGCGGGATCGCTGGCGGAGGCGCGATGATCGAGTTCCGGAACGTGAGCAAGTGGTACGGGAAGTTCCGTGCCCTCGAGGACATCAACGAGACCATCGCGAGCGGCGAGGTCGTGGTCGTGTGCGGGCCGTCGGGCTCGGGCAAGTCCACGCTCATACGCACGATCAACCGGCTGGAGCCGATCGACGCGGGGCAGATCCTGCTCGAGGGACAGGACATTCACCGGCCCGGGCTGGACGTGGATCGCTTCCGGTCGGGCATCGGGTTCGTGTTTCAGCAGTTCAATCTGTTTCCGCACTTGAGCGTGCTGGATAACTGCACGCTTGCGCCGATGCGCGTGCGCGGGCTTGGGCGCGCGGAGGCGCGTGAACGGGCGCTGGCGCTGCTCGATCGCGTGGGGCTCGCGAACAAGGCCGATGCGTATCCAGCTCAGCTTTCGGGCGGGCAGCAGCAGCGCGTCGCCATCGCGCGGGCGCTCGCGATGGAGCCGCCGCTCATGCTTTTCGATGAGCCGACGAGCGCGCTGGATCCGGAGATGGTGTCCGAGGTGCTGCTGGTCATTCGGGACCTCGCCCACCGCGGGATGACGCTGGTGTGCGTGACACACGAAATGGGGTTTGCACGCGAGGTGGCGGACCGCATCCTGTTCATGGATCACGGCAAGGTGCTGGAGCGCGCGCCACCCGCCGAGTTCTTCGACCGCCCCCAGCACCCCCGCGCCCAGAAATTCCTCTCGGACCTGCGATCCCCCTTCGCCCGCGGCCCCTGACGCGACTGAGTGGAGCGCTGCGCGCGCGAATGCGAAGGGGTCGCGCGGAGGTGCCTGGAGCGAGCGCCCTATCGCGAGGGGCTTGTACTCGTGTGCATAGTCGTCGTGCGTATCGACGAAGACGTAGGGCGCATCGACGAAGGCGTGGCGCGCATCGACGAAGGCGTGGGGCGCATCGACGAGGACGTGGGGCGCATCGACGAAGGCGTGGGGCGCATCGACGAAGGATTCACCCTCATCGACAAGGGGACGTGCCGCAGTCGCCAGGGGCGCGGCCGCAGTCGCGAAGACCCGCGCCAAAACGCAAGGACCCTTCAGCGCAACCGCGAAGGATGCACCGCCCCAGTGCAGCAAGCCCAAGTGCCTGAATGACGAGGAGATCCGGATCGCGCGGACCCTCGCGCCCCCACGCATAGGGCCAGCGCGCAAGCGCGAAGGATCGAAGCCCCCACGCATAGGAGGAGTCCGCAAGTGCGTAGGCTCAAAGCCCCCACGCGCACGACGGGTCCGCAAGGGCGTAGCCTCGAAGCCCCCACGCGTACGACCAGTCCGCAAGCGCCCAGGATCGAAGCCCCCACGCATATGACCAGCGCGCAAGTGCGAAGGGTCGACGCCCCCACGCGTACGACCAGTCCGCAAGTGCGTAGGCTCAAAGCCCCCACGCGCACGACGGGGCCGCAAGGGCGTAGCCTCGAAGCCCCCACGCGTACGACCGGTCCGCGACCGCCCAGGGCCGAAGCCCACACGCCAGGCACAAAGCCGCCAGCGCATCTCATGCGCCGCCCTTCGCAAAGGCGAATGCGCTTGGTGCCCGGCCATCCTGCTCCGCGCGACTCCGAAGCCGCTCCGCGCGAAGTCCCGGGCAACCCCACCAACCCCCTCCCCCCTCCAGGCCGCCCGGCGATCGAGGGCTTCTTCTACCTTCCTCCAAGCCGCCCGGCGATCGAGGGCTTCTTCTACTTCTACCTTTGAAGCTGGCTCCGCCCCAGCTCCGGAAACACCTTCGACACCTTCCCGATGAGGTAGTCCCCATACGTGCCGTGCACGTCGCGCAGGTCCAGCCCATCCCACCGCGCCACGCGCTCGCCGCGCACGGCCGCGCGTTCAAGCGACGGAATCGGCTGCAGCACCGCGTCGAATCGCGGATCGAAAAAGAACGGCATCGAGATCCGCGAGCGCCCCGACCGGTTGATCACCCGATGCAGCGCCGACATGTAGCGCCCCGAGGTGATGCGCTCAAGCATGTCCCCGACATTGATGACGAACGACCCCGGCACATACGGCACATCGATCCACCCCGACCGGTGCTTCACCTGCAACCCGCCGACTTCGTCCTGATACAGGATCGTCAGGAGCCCGTAATCCGTATGCTCCCCCACTCCCCACGTCCCCGGCGGCTCTGCACCGACGGCCGACGAGGGATAGTTGAAGATCCGAAACAGAATCGTCGGATTCCCCGTGTACCGATCGACGAAGTAATTGTCCCCGAGCTTCAGCCCGCGCCCGATCGACGTCATCAGCTTGTGCCCGAGACCCGTGAGCGCGCTCATGTACTCGAGCACGGCATCCCGAAACCCCGGCACATCCGGAAACACGTTGCGCCCATGAAGCGGCATGCCGGCGCGCACACGCTCGTCGTCTTCGGTCAGCTCCTCGCCGAAGTACAACCCTTCCTTGAGGTCCGGCCGACCCGACGTGAGCTCGCCGCCGACCGGGAAGTAGCCGCGCCACGCCCGCCCGCCGCGCGACATGTGCACGCGAAGCTTCTCTTCTTCAGGGAGATCGAAAAACGACCGGCTGAGCCGGATCAGCGAATCGACGAGCGAAAGCTCGACCCCATGCCCGACGACATAGAAGAACCCGAACTCGCTTGCCGCCCAGTCCACCTGCGCGGCCACGTGATCACGCCAGGGACCGCCGACATCGAACAGCGAGAGATCGATGATGGGAAGACGCGGCGTTGCGACGTATGCGGACACACGCTGCCCTCGAATTGAAGGCCCACACCGTACCCGAGTTGTGTGACAGACAGAAAATCCGAATTCTTCGAACGTCATAACGAATCGCGACGAATCGCGCACGCGGGCCGCGCGAGTGGAGCGGGACGACCGCGCGTCCCGCTCCGCAGCCGTTTACGGCTTGAGCTGTGCGCGAATCTCTCCGGGCCGATGCTCGGCACTGTGGATGTTCACGTACAGGTTGCCCGCCTTGAAGCTCTCGAGCTGGGCGTCGGTGAGCTTCGCGCCGGCAGGCACGGCCCATTCGTTATCGCCCTTCTTCTCCAGCGTGATGATCGGAGGCCCGTTCTTGCCAGCGGGGGCCTCGTGGATATGCGCCGCCGTTCCGGTGATTCCGGTCGTCCTGATGCTTCCCGAAACGGAGTTGTCGTCGCCGATCGTGATCTTGCCTTCGCCCTTCGCGGAGGTGGTCACCGCCGGCACTTCCTGGTCGCCGGTCAGCGAGACCGCCACGTCCCTGGCGTTCGCCGTCGCAAACGCCGACAGCAGCAGTGCCGCGGACGCCGTTGCAGTCGCGAGCATTCTCTTCTTCATATTCGCCTCTTGAGTTGAAGGTGGATTGGCGAGACGCCTCCCCGAGGACGCCTCGTGCAGGGACTCTAGGCGTGCGGCCATGACGAGTCGATAACAGCCGCAGCCGCGGAGTGGCCTCGCCCGGTGCCCGCAAGACGCGTACCGCCAGGTCGCGCCGGGCGCGCCCTTGGTCGCAAAGCGCTCACGCTCTGCAGGCGAGTAGTGGCAGACTCGCTCCGGCGTGCACGATGATGGCCCGGAAGCAACAACTGACCGCGCTGCGATGGGTTCGCATGGCGAAGAAATTCAAAAAACGCCCGGTGAGCAACTCATTGATCGAAGGAGGTGAAACGCCGTTTTTTCGCGATACGAAATAGCGTGCGTCGAACGAAACTGTTAGATTTTTTTCCAGCGTCGACATTCCAACAACGAGCAAGGGGGCTTGGCTCATGACGAAAGAGGCGCGCACGAACGATCGCCTGTCGCCGCAATCCGCACTGGTCAGGAAGGCTGTCTGGATTGCCTTGTCGACAACGGCGCTCGGCGCAACGACCGCATGGTCGCAAGAGACGACGACTGACGACTCCTCAAGTGGCGGCAGGCTGGAAGAAGTCACCATTACCGCCGAATTCCGCTCCGCGAACCTGCAGGAAACGCCCATCGCCATCACGGCTGTGAATGCCGAGATGCTCGAGCAGCGAAGCCAGACGAGCATCTACGAGCTCACCCAGCAGGCACCGAACGTTCAGCTAGCGCCGCAGGGCCAGTCGAACGGCTCCGGCATCATCGCGTTCATCCGCGGCGTCGGACAAACGGATTTCAACTACGCCCTCGAACCGGGCGTCGGTATCTACATAGACGAGGTGTACTACCCCACTCTCACCGGCTCGCTGGTCGACCTGCTCGACCTGGAGCGAGTGGAAGTGCTGCGCGGACCGCAGGGCACGCTGGCCGGCCGAAACTCCATCGGCGGCGCCATCAAGCTCTTCTCGCAGAAGCCACGTGGAGACGGGACCGGGTCCCTGGGTGTCACGATCGGTAACTACGGCCGCATCGACATCCGCGCCATGGCGGACTTCTCGCTCATCGACGACAAGCTGTTCGCTCGCGTGTCCGGCGTCTCGAAGAATCGGGATGGCTACGTGGAGCGCGTGGACTACGCGTGCACGCATCCGGGCTCTGGCCTCACGCCGCTGAACCAGGGGCGTGGATGCGAGCTCGGAACGCTCGGGGGTCAGGATTACACGGCCGGTCGCCTGTCGCTGCGATGGCTCGCCTCCGATGCCGTGGAGGTCAACACGATCCTCGACTACACGGACGACAACTCCGAATCCGGCGCGGACGTGCTGAGGCGCGCGAACCAGGGCGACCTCAGCAGCTCGCCCGCGGCGGACGGCGTGAGCAGCTGGCTCATCGCGGATCCTTCGAACAGCAACGTGATCTACGACTGCCGGTTCGTTCCGTACGGCCCGTATTCCTGCGATCCGAACGGCAGGAACCCGTACCTGAGCTACGGCAACTTCTTCGATCCAGGCGTGACCACGAACCCGGGCAGCCCGCTGCCGTTCAAGCCGACCGTCATTCCGGCGATCCAGCACCTCGACCAGTACGGCGCGTCCACGCAGATCGACTGGAGCGTGTCGGATACGTCGTCCCTGAAGTCGATCACGGCCTGGCGCCGGTATACCTCCTCGTGGGGTAACGACGTCGACGGATCGCCGCTCGCCAGCCAGCAGCTTCTGCAGACGCTGAAGCACTGGCAGTGGAGCCAGGAGCTGCGGTTCAACGGATCCGTCGCTCCGGCGAAGCTGGACTACACCCTCGGTGCCTTCTACTTCGAGCAGGGCGGCACGCTGGAAGCGCGCGTGGATCTCAACTATGCCCACCTGGACTTCATTCACGGCCCCGATACGACGCCGTCGAAGTCCATGGCGGCATTCGCGCACGGCACGTTCCATCTCACGGATGCGATGAACCTGTCCGCCGGTGTGCGCTATTCGGATGACGAGAAGAACTACCAGTACTTCCGTCGTAATCCGGACGGCACGATCCCGGGCTGCAACACTCCGATCGGAAATCCGTTCGCGGACGATCAGCAGACCAACTGCGCGCTGATCGGACTGTACGGGTTGCAGGACTCCTTCCAGGGCGATCGGGTGGATTGGCGCATCGCCCTCGACTACCGCTGGACCGACGACTTCATGACCTACGGACAGGTCTCCACCGGCTACAAGGGCGGCGGCGTGAATCCGCGCCCCTTCCTGCCGAACCAGCTGAAGGCGTTCGATCCCGAGACCCTGCTCACCTACGAGATCGGCTTCAAGAGCGATCTCTTCGACAACCGGGTGCGCTTCAACACGTCGGTGTTCTGGAACGACTACCAGGACATCATCCTGACGCTGAACGCCTGCCCGGGCCCGCCCTGCGCGCAGCCGAACAACATCGGCGAGGCGGAGGTGAAGGGCATCGAGGTCGAGACGGAGATGCACCCGACCGATCGCCTGCTGATCGACACCGCGGTGAGCTATCTCGACTTCGAGTACACGAAGACAGGAACAGGCACAGGCATCACCGTCGGCATGATCACGCCGTACACGCCGGAGTGGAAAGCCAGCATCGGTGTGCAGTACACGTTCCCGTTCGTGAGCGGAAGCGAGCTGACGGCGCGCGTGGATGGTTCCTACACCTCACAGGTGTACGGCAACGCCATCAACGAATGGTCGAACCTCATCCCGGCCTACACGGTCGGCAACGCTCGCCTCACCTGGCGTGCGGCGGACCAGAGGTGGATCGCGGCCCTCGAAGTGACGAACTTCACGGACGAGATCTACTACCAGTCCGTGTTCGACCAGCAGCACAGCTCGGGAACGACGAGCTTCGGCATCGCCGCCCCGCGCATGTACGCCATTACGTTGAAGCACAACTTCAGATAACAAACGACCGCCGCCCGGGCGTAGCTACGCGCCCGGGGCAGGCGGCGAAAACCACGCTCTTCGCCGCCGGAAAGGCAGCTGAGGGCTTGAAAAAGGCGCCGCCAGGCGACTTTTTTCGCTAACTAAGCCCGGCGCCGTAGCGAGTAATCGCTGCGTCGCCGGGCGAATTTCACGAACCAGTCCAGCGAACCCGGCACGGCCAGTGCCGAAACGTCCGCTGCCTTCTCAAGCGGAACGCCCATCAGGATGTGTCGCACCGGCAACTCCATCTTCTTGCCGGATCGCGTGTAGGGAATGACGTCGACCCGGTAGATGCGATCCGGCACGTGCCGCGGCGAGCCGTCTTCGCGGAGGCGCGCGCGGATTTCGGCCTCGATGCGCTCGTCCATGCGCAAACCGCCCTTCAGCGTGACGAAGAGCGGCATGAAGAACCCGCCGCCCGGCAGCTCGAGACTGACGATCAGCGCGTCGTCGACCGCCTCCACGCGCTCGAGCGCACGATAGATCTCTGCTGTGCCGATGCGCACTCCGTGCCGCTTCAGGGTTGCGTCCGAGCGCCCCAGCACCTGGCAGCCGCCGCGGCGAGTGATGCGGAACAGATCCCCGTGCCGCCAGAGGCCGGGATACACGTCGAAATACGATTCGCGGTAGCGCTGGTATCCCTTGTCGCGCCAGAAATAGAGCGGCATCGACGGCATGGGCGCGGTGACGACGAGCTCGCCTACTTCGTTGATCACGCGCTCGCCTCGCTCGTTGAGCGCATAAGCCGCGCAGCCCAGCGAGCGAGCCTGAATCTCGCCCGCGCGGACCGGAAGCACCGGCACGCCGCCGACGAACCCCGTGCACACTTCCGTTCCGCCGCTGCCCGGAGCGACCCAGAGGTCGTCCTTCACGTTCCGGCTGCACCACGCCATGCATTCGGCGCTGACCGGCGAGCCGGCGAGCGACAGGCAATCGAGATGAGCCAGGTCGAAGTGCTGACGCGGCACGAAGCCGGAGCGCCGGAGGATGCGCATGTACGACGGACTCGCGCCGAACACCGAGGCCCGCGACTCCTCCACCAGCTTCCAGAGAACTCCCGGGTCGGGATACGTCGGATGCCCGTCGTAGAGCACGGGAACGACGTCCGAGAGCAGCGCGCCGGCGAGGAAGTTCCACATCATCCAGCCGGTTGTCGTGTAGAAAAACACGCGCTGGCGGGGGTGCGCATCGAAGTTGAAGCTCAGGTGCTTCAGCTGCTCCAGCAGGATTCCGCCGTGCCCGTGCACGATGGGCTTCGGCAGCCCCGTAGTCCCGGAGGTGAAGAGAATCCACAGCGGATGATCGAACGGCACCTGCTCGAACGCGAAGGACTCCGCGCGCACAGGCACGCCGGTGGTGAGCGCGGACCACGTGAGCGCGCCCAGCGGCACAGCATCTGAGGAGTCCTCATCCCCGGCGACGTGCACCACGTGCTTCAGCGACTTCAGCTCCGAAACGATGGCGCGCATCGTATTCAGCCGGTTGAAGATCATGCCGCCGTGGCGGTAGCGGGTGACGCAGAAGAACACCTTCGGGTCGAGCTGCGTGAACCGGTCCAGCACGCCACGCGCGCCGAAATCCGGCCCGCAGCTTGCCCAGATGGCGCCGATGCTGACGGTCGCCAGCATCGCGATGACGGCTTCGGGAACGTTCGGGAGACAGGCGACGACGCGGTCGCCCGGCTTCACACCCAGCTCGCGCAGGCGCGTGGCGAGCGTGCGCACCTGGTTCCCGAGCTCAGGCCAGCCGATCCGCTGCAGCCGCGTTCCTTCGCCCTGATACAGGATGGCGTCGACGCCCGGCCGTTCGTTGCGGAGGGCGTGCTCGGCATAGTTGAGTCGCGCGCCCGGAAACCACTGCGCGCCGGGCATCTGGCGACGCCCGAGGACACGCGAATACGGCACGGAGGGGCGGATGAGGAAGTAGTCCCAGATCGAGGCCCAGAAGCCCTCCAGATCCGTGACGCTCCAGTGCCAGAGGTCTTCGTAGGATTCGAACCGGCGGCCCCGCTGGAGGTGCAACCAGCGCATGAAGGCCGTGAGCTGCGCGCGAGCCACCCGGTCCGCATGCGGCTGCCACAGCACCTCGCCCGTTCGAACGGGATTCAGCCCCTGCACCCGATCCCCCCATGCTCGTCGGTCGAGGTTGCGGGGCATGGTATCGGCCCGGCGCAGCGACTGCCACTCGTCGTCGGGAGTGCCCTGTTACGATGCCGGGATGGAGAAAATCTTCATCGGCGCCGAGTCCCTCCTCCGCGACTCCCTTGAGCTCGGGATGCAGATCGTGCGCAGCGGCTTCCGCCCTACATTCCTCGTAGGCATCTGGAGGGGCGGCGCGCCCATCGGAATCACGGTGCAGGAGGTGCTCGAATTCCATGGGGTCGCGTGCGATCACATCGCCATTCGCACGTCCGCCTACACGGGCATCGACGAGCGCTCGAGGATCGTTCGCGTCCATGCCATCGACTATCTCGTCTCGCGTCTGGAGGCGGAGGATCGCCTGCTCCTCATCGACGATGTCTTCGACTCGGGCCTGTCGATCCAGGCCGTCATCGAGGAGCTCAGCAAGCGCTGCCGGCGCAACCTGCCCGCCGACATCCGTATCGCCACGGCGTACTACAAGCCTTCGCGCAATCTTTCGTCGCTGAAGCCCGATTACTTCGTGCGCTCGACGGATCAGTGGCTCGTGTTCCCGCACGAGATGCGCGGTCTCACGCGCGAAGAGATCCTGAAGCACAAGCCTGTCGACCAGAGCTTCTTTCTCGACAAGAGCTGACTGCTGCTTCGCTTTGGATCGCGCTGACCCGCGCACCAATCCGGAGCATTCCGAAGGGCACGTCCGTCCAATCCGTCGCTCCGCTGCGAGGCTAATCTCGCTCGCACCCTACCTTTCACCGTCGAACCGGAAGGAGCGTATCCATGCCCTACATCACCACTCGCGACGGAGCTCAGATCTACTACAAGGACTGGGGAACGGGACAACCCGTGGTCTTCAGCCACGGCTGGCCGCTCACGGCGGACGCCTGGGAAGACCAGATGTTCTATCTCGCTTCCAGAGGCTACCGCTGCATAGCGCACGACCGTCGCTCCCATGGCAGGTCCAGCCAGACATGGGACGGTAACGACATGAACACGTACGCGGACGATCTCGCCGCGCTCGTGGAAGCGCTGGACCTCACGAACGCAGTCCACGTGGGCCATTCCACCGGAGGCGGAGAGGTCGCTCGCTACATCGGCCGTCACGGGACAGGCCGGGTCGCGAAGGCGGTGCTGATCGGCGCCATCCCGCCGCTGATGCTGAAGACGCCGGAGAACCCCGAAGGCACGCCGCTCGAAGCGTTCGACGCGATCCGCGCCGGCTCGCTCGCGGATCGTTCGCAGTTCTACAAGGACCTGACATTGCCCTTCTACGGCGCCAATCGCCCGGGCTCGAAAGTCTCGCAGGGCCTGCGCGATTCATTCTGGATGCAGGGCATGATGGGCGGGCACAAAGGCCTGTACGACTGCATCAAGCAGTTCTCGGAATCGGATTTCGACGACGACCTGAAGCAGTTCGGCGATCTTCCCGTGCTCCTCCTGCACGGGGACGACGACCAGATCGTGCCGATCGGCGCCGCCGCGCTGAAAACCGTGAAGCTCGTGAAGAACGGGAAGCTCATCGTCTACAAGGGCGGCAGCCACGGCATCTGCTCGACGGAGAAGGACCGCGTGAACGAGGACCTCCTCACCTTCATTCGAAGCTGAGGCGCGCCGGGCGCATCCTTGAAGGCCGTGCCGGCGCGCCCTCTTCAGCTCGCCGGCACGTCCTTCAACTTGCTGTTATGCATGGAGTACAGGAAGTACACGACGACGCCGATGACGTTCCAGACCAGGAAGTACCCCTGCGTGAAAGCCGGCAGGCTGAAGAACAGATAAATGCAGCCCAGCACGGCCACGGGGCCGACGAGCCACACGAGCGGCACGCGGAATACACGCTTCCGCGAAGGGTCCAGGATTCTCAACGCCATCACGCAACTCGCGACTGCGATGAAGGCAGCAAGCGTTCCGGCATTCGCAAGCTCGACGATCCTGCGCAAAGGAAAGACCGCCGCGAGAAGCGAAACGATGACTGCCGTCACCAGCGTCATCGCCACCGGTGTGCCGCTTCGCTCGCTCACTCCGCCGAGCCGGCCAGGCAGCAGCCCATCCCTCGCCATGACGAAGAAGATGCGGGTCTGCCCGTAGAAGAACGCGAGCAGCACGGTCGGCATCGCGACGATGGCCGCAGCCGCAATGACGTTCGCGGCGACGGGCGAGCCGAGGCTGCGCAACACGTGGGCCAGCGGCTCCGTGCTCGTCGCGAAGTCCGTGAAATGCACGGCGCCGAGCGCTGCGGCGGCAACGCCGATATAGATGATCGTGCAGACGAGCATCGAACCGAGGATGCCGCGAACCAGATCGCGCCCCGGGTCGCGCGTCTCCTCCGCGGCGGTCGACACCGCATCGAACCCGTAGAACGCGAAGAAGATGATGGCCGCGGCCGCCATCACGCCGCGCCGGGCATCGTCCTCGCCATGCGCGCCGAACCCGTACGGCATGAAGGGGCTGAAGTTCGACGCATCGAACGCCTGGAAGGCGATGCCCATGAAGACGAGCAGCGCGGCGATCTTCAGCACCACGAAGATGGCGTTCACCGTCGCGCTCTCCCGCAGCCCGAACAGCAGCATCCCGGTGACGACGAACACGATGACGACGGCGGGAAGATTCATGATGCCGCCCGCATAGGGCCCCTGGGTGAGCTCGGGCGGAAGATCGAGGCCGATCGACCTCAGGAACCCGGCCGCGTAACCCGACCACCCGACCGCAACGGCCGCGCAGACGACGGTGTATTCGAGGATGAGGCTCCACCCCACTACCCACGCAGGCAGCTCGCCAGCAACCGCATACGTGTAGGTGTACGCGCTGCCCGCCACCGGCATCATCGTCGACATTTCCGCGTACGCCAGGGCGGCGCACGCGCAGACGATTCCAGCGATGATGAACGAAAGGATGACCGCGGGACCTGCGATTCCCGCGCTCTCGCCGACGAGCGTGTAGATACCGGTGCCGACGATGGCGCCGACACCGAGACCGATGAGGTGTGGCCACCCCAGCGTGCGCCTCAGGCGCGAGCCCGGTCCGATGGACTGTTCCGCATCGAGAGACTTACGCCGCTTCAGAAACGACATCGCGCCCCCACCCGCACGGTGATGGGCGCGTAGTCTAGCGGGTCAGGGATCGCCGGGCGGCTGAAAATCCCTGTCGCGGGTCGTTCAGGTCTTCTGGGCGACGGGCGCGCGGATGGGCTCGCCCGGATCCTGCCGCGGAATGTGCGACGGAATCAGGAAGAAGCTCAGCGCCGTGATGAACGCGCACCCGGCGACGAACCAGAAGAACAGGTTCACGCCCGGCAGCGGCTGCATCGCGAGGTATCCCGAGGCCACGATCGGACTCAGCACGGCACCGATGCGGGACACCGTCTGCGCCAGACCCACGGCGGACCCGCGGATCTCCGTCGGATACGAATGCGCGGCCACCGCGTACATGAACGCCTGCATGCCGTTGAAGGACACGCCGGCGAGGAAGCTCATCACCAGCACGTTGGAAGCGGTCGGGTTCTCGGCGCCGATCAGCAGGGCACCGATCAGGGCCGTCGCTACGACGCCCAGCAGCGCCAGCGTCGTGCCGACATAGCGCGAACCGAACCAGCGGATCAGGAACGCTCCGCCGATGGACCCGAAAAACGCGCCGATGGAGAACAGGCTGAGCGCGCTGCCCGCCGTGTCCACCGTGACTCTCTCCGGCGGCAGGAGCACCTTGAGATAGTTCGTGTACACGTACAGCACGAAGCTGTTGAACGAGAACGCCACCCAGATGAAGAACGTGGCGCGCGCGTAGTAGCTGTTCCAGATGGTGGCCAGCCAGTTGCTCGAACGCTTGCCGGCCTCGTGGACCACGAAGCCCTCCGTGCCATCGAAGCGCTGCTCGCCGAGCAGGCGGTTGAGCGAACGTGCGAGCTTCGCATGCAGGTGCGGCCGCTGCGCCATGTACTTCGGCGACTCCGGCAGCAGAACGCCGAACACGAGGAACAATCCCAGCGGGACGAGGCCGCCGATGAGGAACAGCGTCTCCCACTCGAAGTGGTTGTTCGCCCAGCCGGCGAGCGAGCCGCCGACAGGGACGGACGAGATCACGAGCGCGACGACGACACTGCGCACGCGCGACGAGGTCCACTCGGAGATGAGCGTGGTGGCGAGCGGCGTGACACCGCCCATGCCGAGGCCCGTGACGAAGCGCCAGATCGTCATCTCGCGGATCGTGGCGACCGCGTTCTCCGGCGTACCGCCCTTGGCGGCATACCAGCAGAGCACGGAACCTATGAAGAGGAAGACGAGGCAGGTGAAATAGGAACGCTTGCGGCCGATGCGGTCGCCGAGCCAGCCGAGCGTGACGGAACCGATCGCCATGCCGAGGAGCCCGGCAGTGTTGATGGGGCCCAGGTCCGCGCGGCTGATGTTCCAGTCCGTGACCAGGTGACCGCCGACGTGGCCCATGAGGAAGAGGTCATAGCCGTCGGTGGCCATGATGATCATCATCATGATCGTGATGCCGAACGGCACCCAGAAGTACTTCGCGGAGTCGATGACCTCGCCGACGTCTACGATCTTCTTGTTGTCGCTCATGCTCTTCAGTGACCCCGCCATCGTCTTGTTTTCGAGCGGCGCGCCCGCTCGCGCGTGCGTGCCCGTGAAGGGCTGCACGTAATACTAGACTTGGCGGGGGGAGTCCATCGCCGCGTGCCGGCCGAGCCGGGGAACGGATCGGCGGCGAGTCGCAAGCGCGGCCAGGGCCGCGAGCAGCGTGGCAAGCCCCAGGGCGCCACCGCCACCACCACCGCCTCCTCCGCCTCCGCCGCCACCACCGCCCCCACCTCCCCCGCCGGGGGTGACGTTATTGAGGGTCACCTGGAACGAGCTCGATCCCTCGATCGTCGCACCGCCGCCCGGATTCGAAAGCGTGACGGTGAATGTCTCGCTCCCCTCCTCCTGCGCGTCGTTGATGACCGGGATGGTGAAGGTCTTCTCCGTCGTGTCGCCGTCTTCCCACGTCAGCGTGCCGCTGCGGGGCTGATAGTCCGTGCCCGAAGTCGCGGTTCCGTCGGCCGTGGCGTACTGGATCGTCACAGCGCCCGCGCGTCCGCCGCTCCTTTGCAGGCGAACCGTCACCGTGTCGCCCTCCTGAGCGGTGAGCGACGTACCGATGAAGCCGACCGCGCCGACGCTGTTGTCGAGCGCGCCCGTGTCGTCCCGGAGGACGAAGAGCCCATTCGTGATGTCGCTGATGAGCACGTTGCCTGATGGAAGGAACGGATAGACGCCCCATGCGCCATCCGTCCCCGCACTGTCGGCGGCAGGCGCGAGGAACGTGTCGAACGTGCCGATCTCACGGAGCTGCGTCGGCGTCGAGGCGTCGAAGATCATCAGCCCCTTGCGATAGTGCGAGAGATAGTACCGATTGCCCTTCGTGTATCCGTTGTGATCCGTCGTCGTCGTGGTGCCCGTGTAGCTCGTGGAGATGACCGGCGCGCGCAGGTTGTCGACATTCATCGTGTAGATGCGCGTCCCGAGTCCCCGGCGGATCTCCTCAAGCTCGTCGTGAAAGATGATGTGTCTCTGATCTTCCGTGGGCCAGCCGGAGTGCGTGTACTCGGCGTTGGGGTACGACGTGGAGGACAGGCGCACCGGTGCCGCCTTGTTCGTCACGTCCCACAGGTCCACCGTCGTTTCGTTGAAGTCCACGAGGACTTCGCAGGGATTGTGTCCCTGGTCGCACTGCGCGGTCCGGCTGTCCGTGATGTACAGGCTCGTGGAGTCGTGCATGTACTGGGTGCCGAGTGGCGCGGGCGTGATGAGTGTGGGTTGTCCGGGATTCGCGAGACTGTAGACGCGCCATGAGCCGCTGTTGACGTCGGCGCCGGCAACGTAGAGGAACGCTTCTCTTCCGGGCAGCGCGACGTTCGTCCCGTAGTCCACGTTCGAGATGTAGAGCGTGTGTTGCCGGCTCGTATCCGGAATGGTGTATGCGAGCGAGACGGCGTTCGGAAGCGCGCTCAGGTCGATCACCTGGATGCCGCTGCCGGGCGCTTCGGTCGTGATGTACGCGTACGCGCGATAACGAGACGTCGCGAGATCGCGGAACTGATAGACCTTCACTTCGCGCCACGCGGACGAATTGCCGGTGACGAGACCCACGATGCGGGGATTAGCACCGTCCGTGACGTCGACGACGCCCGTGCCGTTACGCAGGCCGATGATCGCGTACTCGCGGTTGTCGTTGAGATCGACGAAACCCCAGAGGTTGGCGGCTGACGCGGGATTGCCGGGAAAGCCGGTCAGCGGAATCTGCGAGAGGAAGCTGACGTTGCGGCAGGGGAACTGCGAGGCGAAGCCCTGCGCGCAGTTCGCGGGCGCCGCCTGCACCGCCTGCAGACCAAGCGCGGGCGACTCATCGACGATGCCGCTTCGCGCCGAGCCGGGATCCGCCGCCCATCGGAAACCGAGCCGATGCATCGCCTGCCGGTATTCCGGATCGACGCCGAGGAGGATCGTCTTGTGCTTGTCCGGATCCTCGTGATGGAAATCCGCGGAGTAACCGCCTTGCGCGTGGTTCGTCCCGAAGAGGAAGGACTCGGGATCGATGTCGGAGACGTCGTAGATGCCTTCGGCCACCTTTACCGTGTGGCCAGGCTCGGCCTGCTGAAGCGCGTACTGGATGCTTCGACAGGGAAGATGATGGTCGAGGCAGTCGGTGGAGTTCGCGCCCTGCTCGATGACGAATCGGGCGCCGACGGTGTCGTCATGGGCCTCGGCAACTGACGCTGGCAGCAGACAGGCGCATGCCATCGCAACGTATCGGATGTCCATGATCTCCCCCTGGTCTGTGCAGAAGGTTGCCTTCAGCGCCTTCCACGGTTCCCTGGGAGAGAAAGGTTACAGCACCGCTGCCGTCTCCGTGCTTTCGACTGACCGCTCCGTTACGCCCTCGTGGCTCGCGCATGGCGGTTGAGGTTGGCAAGCAGCGCCTGCTCCATGCCGTCGATCCAGCGACGCAGGGCCTGGTTGGTGCGCTCGTACGCCGGGTCGAAGACCGCCTCCGCCGCGATCCAGCGGGTCTCCCAATGGTTCTCGGCGATGAGGGCGGGGGTGGTGGCGGACTGGCTCATCTGAAGGATCCTTTTGGTGAACGGGTTGCGCATCAGGTGAGCTCCAGAGTCCGCTATGGGTGCCAGTTCCGTCTGTCAATGCGTTGACACAGAGCCAAAAGGATCATCCGTCAGGCCTCATCGATAACTTTTTTCAGTGCCCCCGGCGCCTCGAGGGTGATGCTGCCCCGGCCGAGGGAGATCCAGCCGCTCGCCCGCCAGGTCTGGAGGTGCTGGTTCACGATCTGGCGGGACAGGCCGAGGAACTGGGCGAGCTCCTCCTGGGACAGTGTGATCCGGGTACCCGTGGTGGCCTCGCGGCCGTAGGCGGACGCCAGACTGAGGACACGCTTGGCCAGCCGAGCTGGGACGGACAGGAGTGCAGAGTCTTCCATCTGCTCGGAAGTCCAGCGGACGCGCTTGCAGAGCAGCTGGATGAGGTGGACCGCGAGCCGGGGCTGCGATTCGAGCAGCGCGCTGAACGCGTCCCGCGGGACGATGAAGAGCTCGGTGCGTGACATCGCGGTTGCGGTGGCGGTTCGCGGGCTGCCATCCAGCAGCGCGATCTCGCCGAACGCGTCGCCCGGCTCCATGATGTTGAGGAACACCTCCTTGCCGCGCGGGCCGGTAGTGCTGATGCGCACGCGCCCGGTAGCTACGCCGCACAGGGAATCGCCCGGATCGCCGCGCATGAAGATCACGGCACCTTCGTCATAAATCCGTCGCGTGGCGAGCGCCGCAACGCGGTCGATCGTTGCCGCGGGAAGTCCGCGAAACAGGCTGTTTCGTTCGATGATCGTCTGAGCCGAGAGCGCCACGACGTTACGTCCGGGAAGCCGCGCGGTTCGCGCGGTCGTGAAGGGTACGCCCAGGCGCGTACGGGGGTGAGCGGGTCGGGCTATCAAAAGTGAGTTGTATGGACTTCCACCCGGGCGCCATCATGCGCGGCTCAGCACGACCCCGTGCCCCTGTCGTTCAGGACAGCTCCCGGAAGATCCGTAAAGATGCCGCGTACCTCGGCGCCAACCGCGTGGTTCCTGCTTTGTTGCACCTTCGTGGCCCCGGCCGCATGGGCGCAATACGAAGTGGAAGAGGACTCGCCTGTCTGGCTTCGCGCGCTGCTCGACGTGCGAGTGGTTCGCGCTGGCCCGGCAACTAGCTGGACCGACAACGGTGCAGGCAAGCTGCGCTATGGCGGCAAAGTCGTGGACACACCGGAAGGCCCGCGCTACGAGCGCGAAACGAGATTCACGGTCGCGCAACTCGCCCTCGAAGCCGGCGCCACGCTGCCGGGGAATGTGCGTGCGCAGGCGCAGATCAATTTCGAGTCGGACATCGCGGATGCCGTGAAACCCTGGCTCGTGGAAGCGACGCTGCGCAGGGACTGGGGCACTGAATCCAGAGGCTGGGGACTGCAGGGCGGCGTGATGAACCTGCCGTTCTCGCTGGAACATGTGGGGCCTGCATGGACGCCTGAGTACGGCCTCTCGGCATCTGCGCTCAACAGCTGGCTTTGGGAGGACGCGAGCCTCGCCGGGCTCGAAGTCGAAGGCTGGCGCGAAATCGCATTCGGGCTGCGTGTGAGCGCGCTCGTGGGCGCGGGATACGGGCCGGATCGCATGGCGCGCCTCCTCGCGTTGCGTGGCTGGGCCATCGGTGACGGGATCAGCGGCATCAACTCCGAGCTTCCGCTGCCGAATCGCACCCGGCAGGACGTATTCGACGAGCTCGACGACCGCCCTGCCCTCTATACCTGGGTCACGCTCAGCGATCGCAACGAATTCGCTTCGCTGAAGCTCGGGTACTTCGACAATCGCGGAGACCAGGCTACGGATGCGGTATGGCGTACGCGCTTCGCCGTCGCGGGTCTCGAGGTGCATCCTCATCCCACGCTGGACGTGATCGCGCAGTACCTTGAAGGCACCGGCCGCGTCGCGACGCCCAACAACGACAGCGCGCTGGTCGCCTGGTATGCGTTACTGTCGTGGCATCGGAACCGGCAGCGCATCTCCGCGCGCTATGATTCGTTCCACATCCGGGATCTCGATGGCGGGCCGAACACGCGCGATAACGGCGATGGCGTCACGGTCTCCTGGCAGTTCCAGTGGAAACTGCGGCACCGGGTGGCCTTCGAGCACACGTGGCTCGACAGCCGTCGGCCCGCGAGCGGCTTCGAGAATCCGACCCCGGACGGATGGCAACTCAGCTATCGGTTCAGATACTGAAGGCGGCGTGACGATGGGGGCATCCAACGCAAGTCCGGCCACGAACCTGGCGACAAGCCTGGTCACACGTTTGGCCAGACGTGTGGCCAGACGTGTGGCCAGACGTGTGGCAACGGTCGTCGCATGCTCGGTCGCGCTGGCAGCTGCTGCGTCGACGAGCGATGCGGCGACGATCTCTGGTGTGGTCACGGACGGGGCGGGCAAGCCTGTTGCGGATGCCGTCGTGTTCATCGATCAGCCGGTCGCGCAGGCTTCCGCCTCCACGCCGAAGGCGACGATGGATCAGATCGACAAGACGTTCGTGCCCGGCGTGCTGCCCATCGTGGTCGGAACGAGCGTGAGCTTTCCGAACCACGACCAGATACATCACCACGTCTACTCCTTCTCGCGCACGAAGACGTTCGAGCTGCCGCTGTACAAGGGCACGGACGCATCGCCGGTGCTGTTCGACAAGGTGGGCGTCGTGAAGGTGGGCTGCAATATCCACGACTGGATGTCCGGCATCATCCTCGTGCTTCCCACTCGCTGGTTTGCGCGCACGGGACGCGATGGGCGGTTCACGATCGAGAACGTTCCCGACGGCGAGCACAAGGTCGTCGCGTGGCACGAGCACAGCAAGCAGAAGCCCGAGGACGTCGCGAGATCCGTGCAGGCATCCGGCACCGCTGAAGCGAGCTTCACCCTGACGATCTCCACTCCCCGCGCGCGCCCGGCCGTGCGCGGATCCCGCCGCGATCCATGAACTGGTGGGCCCGGAGCAGCCTGCGGACGAAGATCTTCGCCGCGTTCTCCGCGCTCATCGTCGCTGTTCTGCTTGCCACGCTCGGATTCACGCAATGGGTCGTGAGCCGCGAAGCGCAGCGCACGCTCAGTCGAGAGTTGCTCACGACCGGCCAGGTGTTCGAACGCCTCCTGCACGAGCGTTCGACGCGACTGATGGGAAGCTCTGTGCTGCTCGCAGGCGACTTCGCCCTGAAGCGCGTCATCGCGACACATCTCGACCGCAGCACTTACGATGCGGCGACTCTCGCTTCAGCCGCGCTCAGCTATCAGTCGCGCATGGACGTGGAGCTCCTCTGGATCACGGATGACGCGGGCGTACTGCTCGCCGTCTCTCCGGGAGATGCCTACATCGGACGCTCGATGGCGCAACTTTCGCCGCTGAGACAGGCCATGGAGACCGAAGAGGCCGCCGCCGGGATCTCCGAAATCGACGGCAAGTTGTTCCAGCTCGTTGCGGTGCCGGTGTTCGCGCCGGATGTGATCGGATACTTGTTGATGGGGCACGTCGTCGACGATGCGCTGGCCCAGCGGCTCAGGGACGACACCGGATCGGACATTTCCTTCGTCACCGACGATCGCGTGTTCGCGTCGTCGTGGCCGCCGGGCGTGCGCGAGCGGTTCGTGCCTTCGGGTGAGCTGCGGGAGAAGGTGTTGCGCGGCGGACGGGCGCAGACGCTTCTGACGACGGGCGGCGAGCGCTTTCTCACGCTCGTCGTGCCGATCGAATCGTATATGCCGAAGAAGCTCTATGCGCTGGTGGAGGGCTCGTACGATCAGGCGCTCGCGCCGCTGCGTGCGCTCACGTGGCGCATCGTGGGAATTGGCGTGGCCGCGCTCGCGGTGGGCCTGCTCATCGGCATGGGGCTCGCGGGCGGCATCATCCGGCCGGTGCGCACCCTCGTCACCGGCATGAACGAAGTGCTGAAGGGCAACCTGCGATATCGATCCCGCATCGAGCGACAGGACGAGATCGGCTTTCTCGCCCGCTCCTTCAACGAGATGGTGGACGGGCTGGAGGAGCGCGAGAAGATCAAGGACACGTTCGGGCGGTTCGTTTCGCGCGACGTGGCGGAAGCCGTGCTGGCGGGGCGCGTGCCGCTCGAGGGCGAGCGCCGCGAGGTGAGCATCCTGTTTCAGGATATCCGGGGATTCACGGCGCTCAGCGAGAAGCTGGATCCGGCGACGCTGCTACGGGTGCT